>OGNC01000025.1_pt1 | contig 141840 bp, 136 predicted proteins | sample 1573311 | NCBI WGS metagenome assembly OGNC01 (sample SAMEA2581889, study PRJEB24529) | metagenome | biome: Human gut stool | place: China | collected 2011
CCGTCGGCATGACACTCCGCCCGCAGCCGCGCATCGCGGAGGAAAGCACCTCCACACAGCAGAACGTCGGATAGAAAAAGGCCAGCATGGTGATAATCCGGCTGCCCTCGGCCATGACGTTCGTATCGTCGGTAAAGAACCGCACGGTCAGCCCCCGCGTCAGGAACAGCAGAGCGCTGAACAGCGCGGAAAAGCCGACATGCATCCACATGCCGGTACGGATGACGGAGGTAATGCGGTCAAGCTGCCGCGCGCCGTAATTCTGTCCGGCGAATGTCATGACCGTGATGCCGATGGCGTTGGACACGGGCCAATAAAACCCGTCGAGCTTCCAGTAGATCGACCAGGCCGCCGCCGTGTCTGTGCCGAGCAGATTGATGGCCTTCTGGATGATAACATTCGCGACGCTGTACATGATGGTAGCCAGTCCCGCGGGCAAGCCAATAGCCGTCATGCGGCGCAGAAGCACGCCGTCAAAGCGCAGCTCCGACACATGCAGGCGGCAGTCGCCCGGAATACGCAGCAGCACCCAGATCACGAGCCCCGCGCAGATCAGCTGCGACAGGCTGGTCGCCATGGCCGCGCCTGCCGTCCCCAGCCCGAAAACAGCGACGAACAGCAGATCCAGCCCCGTATTTGCCACGGCACAGACGATGAGGAAATAGAGCGGCCGTTTGGAATCGCCCACCGCGCGCAGAATGCCCGCCCCCATGTTATAGACCATGGAGGGGATCATCCCGGCAAAATACCACTGTAGGTAGACGATGGAATCAGCCAGCGTGTCGGCGGGCGGGTCGAGCAGGACGAGCACGGGCCGGGCCATGAGAATGCCCAGCGCCGTCATGACCGCGCCGATCACGACGGAGAATAAAATTGCCGTGTGGACGGACTTCCGGACCATATCGCCCTCCCCCGCGCCGTAATGCTGCGAGACGACGACGCAGGCGCCGGAGGACAGGCCGACGAAAAAGCCCACGACCAGATTGATGATGACCAGATCCGAGCCGCCGACGGCGGCCAGCGCCGTCTTGCCGACCAGCCGCCCGAGGACAACCGCGTCGACCATGGAATACAGCTGCTGGAGCAGCGACCCCAGCATGATCGGCAGGAAAAAGCGGGTCATATTCGAAAAAACAGGGCCGTGAAGCAGATCAGGGCCCCGGGAAACGGACTTTGTCATGCGGACAAACCTCCCGAAAAAGAATCCAGCCATACTATACTATAGTAGCGGTTTCCCGGAAAAAAGCAAGAGGCCGCAGTTCTTAAATTTTTCTTGACGGCTCCGCATCCGGACGCTATAATACCCACAGGCCACAGACAATCGAACACAGGGGCGCTGGGCAACCGGCTGAGATTGCGTTTTTGCATGTCCCTTAAACCTGATCCGGGTAATGCCGGCGTAGGAAGCTGCTTCGTATATGAGATCTCTATCGATATGCTGCGTACTGCACGACACCAAAATCCGGTTGTGTGCGGTACTTTTTTATTTTTGGAGGGATTTTTATGAAAAAATCCAAGCTCACCCTTCGCTGCCTGTGCGAAGCGGCCATCATGATCGCGCTGGCACAGCTGCTCGGCTACATCAAGTTCTACGAACTGCCGCAGGGCGGCGCGATCACGCTGTCGATGCTGCCGATCTTCCTGTTCTGCTCCCGCTGGGGCTTCGGGCCGGGTATGCTGGCCTCGTTCGCGTTCAGCCTGCTGCAGCTGTTCCTTGACGGCGCATACGCCTGGGTCTGGCAGTCCATTGTCGGCGACTATATCCTCGGTTTTACCGTGCTCGGCTTCGCGGGCCTGTTCAGCAAAAAGCGCTTTGGCTTTTTCTATGGCGCGCTGCTCGGCTGTGCACTGCGGTTCCTCTGCTCGTATATCACGGGCGTGGTTGCCTGGGGCGAATATATGCCAGAGGTATTCTTCGGTATGACCATGACGACGCCGTGGTTCTATTCTGCACTTTATAACGGCTTCTATATGGTCACAGACTGCATCCTCGTTCTGCTGGTCGGCTGGTTCCTTTGGAAGCCGATGGGCAAGTACATCCGCGGCGATGACATCAAAGCGCTGCGCAGCAAGTAAGTATCCTCCTGAAAGCCCCGGCGGGGAAGGCGTTCGGTGCATACGAATTCGCCGAAAATTGCCGTAAAGCCAGTGCATCCTGCCGGGCGCTCAGGCTTTGGGCGTTTCCTCCATTTCCAGATACTCGGCTTCGCAGCGCTGCTCGGCGCTGATCAGGATCTGCTTGGCCTGTCCGTAATCTGCGCGCTCAATTGCCGCAATCGCCTGCTCCGCTGCTTCTACCATCTGTGCGTACAATTTTTCATATTCCATAATGGAACCTCCTGATTATATTTCTTGATTTTTCCATTATAATATACTTGCGTCAGTATGTAAATTGTTGGATTCCACAATTTTATACTGACGCAATTATTCATTTCGACTCATACTTACATTAGTATAAGCTCGAGGTGAGAAAATGGCATATTCGGACGCACAAAAGGAAGCGACTGCCCGTTATAACAAGAAAGCGTATGACAGGATCAATCTGATTGTCCGCAAGGGCAAGCGGAAGCGGATCGCAGAATATGCCGCCTCGCAGGGGAAGAGCATGAACCGCTTTATCAACGACGCCATCGACGCGCAGCTGCCGCCGGAAAAGCCGGAAGAATAAAATTCCCGTTTCGCCGCTCGAAAACCGGCGAAGCGGGATGTTTTTTTGCAAACGCTCTGGAAACTGCGCCCGTTTTATAGTAAACTAGTCACAGCTCTCCCCCGCGCGGCATAGACTAGCGCGGAGGGATGCGGAATGATCTGGATGATCGTGTGCGCGGTGCTGGCGGCTGCCGGGCTGATTCTGATCGTGTGGGCGCTTCTGGGCTGGTGCGTTCTGCCGCCGAGACGCGAGGCCGTCACGATCTACCGCCTGTCCGCGTCTGAGCCGCAGCTGGAGCGGCAGGTGCGGGCGTTTGTCTGGTCGCGTGAAAGCGGCCTTGCGGGCGGGCGGCTGATTCTGGCGGGCGGAGAGGAAGCGCCGGAGACTGCGGCGCTGGCAGAGCGTCTGGCCGCGCAGTATGCCTGCGTGGAATACCGCCCCTGCGCGGGATGTCGGGAGTAAGAAGCATGGAACAGGAATCGCAAATGATACAGGGGACCGTTCTGGCGGTCATTTATCAGAATCCGGAAAACGGCTACTGCGTGCTGAAGGTCCGCACAGAGCAGGGCGAGGCCGTCACGGTCGTCGGCGTCATCCCCATGTGCGTCGTGGGCGAACGGCTGGCCATCGTCGGCCGCTGGACGCGCCACCAGTCGTTCGGGCAGCAGTTTGAGGCCGAGTTTTTAGAGCGCCTCATGCCGGAAACGACGAGCGAGATTCTGGCGTTTCTGTCTTCCCGCGCCGTCAAGGGCATCGGACCGAAGATGGCGGAGAAGATCGTCTCCCGCTTTGGCGAGAAGAGCCTGAACGTTTTGGAGCAGGACCCCATGCAGCTGACGCAGATCCCCGGCATCAGCGAAAAAAAGGCGCAGGAAATGTCCGAGAGCTTCCAGAAGCAGTCCGGCATCCGGCGCCTGATTGAATTTCTGACGATTTATCACCTGCCCGCCCAGCTTGCCGTGCGGCTCTACCGCGCCTACGGCGAGCTTGCGCAGGAGGCGCTGCGTGACGACCCGTATCTGCTGACCGACAGCTATTACCGCGCGGATTTTTCGCAGGTCGACGCGTTTGCCATCGCCCTCGGCGTCAGCGCCGACGATGAGCGGCGCGTGGAAGCGGGTATTTTATTTGAATTATCCTATAATCTCGGTGCGGGCCATACGTTTATCCCGCAGGACAAGCTGCGCACAGCGACGTGCGCGCTGCTCGATCTGGACGGCGAGATGATCGACGCCGGGATGCTCCGCCTGCAGGAGCAGGGGCGGATGGAGCTGAGCCAGATCGCGGGGCTCACGGCCTGCTATCTGCCGGAGCTTTACGAGGCGGAAACCTACGTCTGCCGGAGAATTTTATCCATGGCGGACGGCGAATATCCCGAACCGGGACGAATCGACGATCTGGTCGCAGAAATTGAGAACCGGCAGGGCATCGATTACGCGCCCGAGCAGCGCAGCGCCATCCGCGCAGCGGCCTCCCGGCAGCTTCTGATCGTGACGGGCGGCCCCGGCACGGGCAAGACGACGGTCATGTCCGGCATTTTGCGGTTGTTTGACGCGCTGAAACTCAAAACACAGCTGGCCGCACCGACCGGACGGGCCGCAAAGCGGCTGGCTGAGGTGACGGGCCGCGAGGCCTCGACCATCCACCGGCTTCTGGAGGCGCAGTTCGACGAGGCGACGGGCCGCATGGCCTTTTTCCACGACGAGGACGCGCCGCTTGCCTGCGACGCGATGATCGTGGATGAAACCTCCATGGTGGACCTGCAGCTCATGGCGTCGCTTTTAAAGGCGCTCAAGCCCGGCTGCCGCCTGCTGCTGGTCGGCGACCCGGATCAGCTGCCGCCGGTCGGCGCGGGAAACGTGTTTTCCGACCTCATCCGCAGCGGCGTGGTACAGACCGTCCGTCTGACGGAAATTTTCCGGCAGGCGCAGCGGAGCCTGATCGTCATGAACGCCCACGCGGTCAATCAGGGCGAGCTGCCCGTGCTCACGGCGACGGACCGGGACTTTTTCTTCCTGCGCCGCCGCGACCCGGCGGCAGCCGTGAAGACCATACAGGAGCTTTGCCAGACGCGGCTGCCGAAAAACATGGGCATCCAGCCGTCCGACATTCAGGTGCTCAGCCCCAGCCGCAAGCACGAGACGGGCACAAAGGCGCTGAATCTTGCGCTGCAGGCCGTGCTGAATCCGCCTGCGGAGGGCAAAAAAGAAAAAAAACACGGAGATTTTTCCTTCCGAACCGGTGATCGGGTAATGCAAATCCGGAATAACTATGATATAATGTGGAAACGGGCCGACGGGCTTGGCGCGGGAACCGGCATATTCAACGGCGATATCGGCACGGTCACGGACATCGACTTTCAGGAAGAGACGATGACCATCCAGTTTGACGACCGGACGGCGGAATACGCCTTCGATATGCTCTCCGAGCTGGAACCGGCCTACGCCATGACCGTTCATAAAAGTCAGGGCAGTGAGTACCGCGCGGTCATCCTGTCGCTCTGCGGCGGGCCGCAGATGCTCCTGACGCGCAGCGTGTTATATACCGCCATCACCCGGGCCCGCGAGCTTTTGATCATCGTCGGCAACGAGGAAACTGTCGCCGCCATGACCCGCAACGACCGCCGCCAGCGGCGCTATTCCGGTCTAAAGCTCCGGCTGGAGGGCAAGGCATGAGTGTGCTTTCATGGCTTCTCGACCTGCTCTACCCGCCCAAATGCGTGCTCTGCCGGAAGCTCCTGACAGGCAAAGGCCCGGTGTGCCCGCACTGCATGGACAAGCTTCCGGAGTTTGACGGCGCAGCGCCGTCCGTGCGCTTTACGAGCGGCGGCGCGGTCAGCTTTTTCTATGAAGGGCAGCTGCGCGAGTCGTTCCTGCGCTTTAAATTCGGCGGGTCGGCGTTTTACGCGCAGACCTACGGCGCATGGATGGCCCACACGATCCGCGACAGGCTTGCGGGGAAATTCGACGTGCTCACATGGGCGCCGGTCAGCCGGGCAAGGAAACGCAAACGCGGCTATGACCAGTCGGCGCTTCTGTGCCGCGAGATCGGGACGCAGCTCAGGCTCGAACCCATACAGACGCTCCGGAAGATCAAGGACCCGCCCGCGCAGTCCACGCTTGCAGACGCCGCCCAGCGGCGCGCGAATGTCTCCGGCGCGTACCGGGCCGAGCAGCCGGAGCGCTTTGCGGGAAAGCGCGTTCTGATCATCGACGATATTGTAACGACCGGCGCAACGCTGGCAGAGTGCAGCCGCACGCTGCTGCAGGCGGGCGCGTCGGACGTGGTTTACGCGGCATTTGCCGCGCCGAGAAAACAAGACTGAAGGATACAACGCTATGAAATTGATTCGTGATATCGGCATCGACCTTGGCACGGCAAACGTGCTCTGCTATGTGGAGGGGCGCGGCATCGTCCTGCGCGAGCCGTCGGTCGTGGCCGTGGACAAGAATACCGGCAAGGTTTTGCAGGTCGGCGCGGCTGCGCGCAATATGCTTGGCCGCACCCCCGGCAACATCGTCGCTGTGCGCCCGCTGCGCGACGGCGTTATCAGCGACTATGAAATGACGGAGAAAATGCTTGAGCAGTTTCTCAAGAAGATCAACAAATTCACGCTCGTCAAGCCCCGCGTGATCGTCTCCGTCCCGTCCGGCATCACCGAGGTCGAGGAACGCGCGGTCATTCAGGCCGCCATGGAGGCCGGCGCGCGCCGCGTCTATCTGATCGAGGAGCCGTTTGCTGCCGCGCTTGGCGCGAAGCTGGCGATCTCCGGGCCGGAGGGCCATATGGTCGTCGATATCGGCGGCGGCACGACGGATATCGCCGTTCTGAGTCTGAACGGCATTGCGACGTCCTCCTCCATCAAAGTCGCGGGCGACACGTTTGACGAGGCCGTTGCGGCCTATATGCGCAAGCACTACGGGATGCTCATCGGTCTGAACACGGCGGAGGAGGTCAAGATCACCATCGGCTGCGTATACCCGCGCCCGCAGGAGCTTTCCATGCTCGTCAAGGGCCGCGACGCAAAGACGGGTCTTCCGAACGAGGTGACGATCTCGTCCACGGAAATGCTCGATGCGTTCAAGCGCCCGGCGCGGCAGATCGTCGACGAGGTGCTTGCCGTTTTGGAGCATTCCTCGCCGGAGCTGGTAGCCGATATCGCGCAGACCGGCATCGTCCTCACCGGCGGCGGCAGCCTGCTCTACGGCTTTGACAAGCTCATTTCCGAGCGCACGGAGATCGCCTGCTCCATCGCGGACGATGCGGACTCCTGCGTGGCCAACGGCTGCGGCCGGAGCCTGCAATGGATCAGCTCCATGCAGGAGGGCACGATCAATCTGGCCCGCCGCAAGCTGATGAAGGAGCAATAATTCAATTATGACATACAAAAAGCCCGGCACGCCGGGCTTTTTCCGATTGGAGAACAGATATGAAAAAGACGCTGGACGCCAATCAGCTGAAGCTGATCGCGATTTTTGCCATGACGGTCGACCATATCGCGTGGCTGCTCTTCCCCGGCTATGCCAAAGGGGCGCTGCCGGTCGTGATGCACATCATCGGCCGTCTGACCTGCCCCATCATGTGCTATTTTATCGCCGAGGGCTATTATCACACGCGGAATATCAATAAATACACCTTCCGGCTGTTCCTGTTCGCCGTGATCTCACACTTTGCGTATATTTTTGCATCCAACGATTTTGTGGATGCCCGTTCGTTCATCCCGTTTTACTTTGGGGGGATCCTGAACCAGACGAGCGTCATGTGGCCGCTTGCGTGGGGGCTTGTGATGCTGCGCGTCGCGAACAGCAGCCGCTTCACGCAGCTGCAGAAGACGGTTCTCGTCATTCTCATCTGTCTGGTCAGCTTCCCGAGCGACTGGAGCTGCATCGCAAGCCTGTGCGTGCTGGCCTTCGGCACGAACCGAGGCGATCTGAAGGCGCAGGGGCGGTGGATGCTGTTTTTTGTGGCGCTCTACGCGGTCGTGTATTTCTTCGCGCTCGACAGGCTCTACGGCGTTTTGCAGCTGGCCGTTGCGCTGTCCCTGCCGCTGCTGGCCCGCTACAACGGCCAGCGCGGAAAAAACGCCCGCGTCAACAAATTCCTTAAATGGTTCTTCTATCTCTATTATCCCCTGCACCTGACGATTCTCGGCGCGATCCGGTATTTTGGGTAACACAAAACAGAAACCAGCTGCACCCGCGCATGTGGTTGTAGGGGCCGATGCCCACATCGGCCCCTACGACCAAGTGGGAAAATGTATACGAATTCGCTGAATGGCCGTCGCTTTTTGCCGCCGCCTGCCGCTTGACCTCCTCTTGGGTAAGAAAAATGCGTGACTGTAACAGTCACGCATTTTTTGCTGTCTTAAAAACCGAAAACGCTTATCTGGTCAGCGCGGCGGTGTCCTGCGCGATCATGAGCTCTTCGTTGGTCGGGATGACCCAGACGGTGACCTTGGAGTCGGACGTGGAGATCACGACTTCCTCGCCGCGAAGCTTGTTCTTCTCCGGGTCAAGCTTGACGCCGAGATATTCCAGACCGTCGCAGATGGATGCGCGCATGGAGCCGGAGTTTTCGCCGACGCCGGCGGTAAAGACGATGCAGTCCACGCCGCCCAGCGCTGCGGCATAGGCGCCGATGTACTTGCGGACCTCGTAGGCGAACTTGTCGAGCGCCAGCTGCGCGGCCTCGTTGCCCTTCTCAGCGGCGGCGTCCAGATCGCGGAAGTCGGAGGAAACGCCGTCAGACAGGGCCAGAACGCCGGACTTCTTGTTGAGCATAGTCAAGCAGTCGTCGGCGGACATATTATACTTGTTCATGATGAACTGCGCGACGCAGGTGTCAATATCGCCCGCGCGCGTGCCCATCGGGACGCCGGCCAGAGGGGACAGGCCCATGGAGGTATCCTGGCACTTGCCGTCCTTGACAGCGGACAGGGACGAGCCGTTGCCCAGATGGCAGACGATGACGCGGTGCGCGTTCTCAACGCCGCCCATCAGCTCGATGCAGCGCTTGGACACGAAGCGGTGGGACGTGCCATGGAAGCCATAGCGGCGCAGATGGTCTTCGGTGTAATATTTGGTGGGGATGGCATAGCGGTAGGCCTTCGGGGGCATGGTCATATGGAACGCGGTGTCGAACACAGCGACCTGGGGCTTGCCAGGCATGGCCTTCTCACAGGCCTCGATGCCCATGAGGTTGGCGGGGTTGTGCAGCGGGCCGAGGGGGATGCAGTCACGGATGGCCTGCTTGCAGGCCTCGTCGATGATGCAGCTCTCAACAAACTTGTCGCCGCCGTGCAGGACGCGGTGGCCGACAGCGTCGATCTCGTCAACGGACTTGATAACGCCGTCCTGCGGATCGACCAGAATGGCCATGACCGCCTCGATCGCTTCCTTATGGGTGGGCATGGGGATGTCCTTTTCCACCTTCTTGCCGCTTGCGGGAACCTTGTGCGTCAGACGGCCGTCCAGACCGATACGCTCGCACAGACCCTTGGCGGTGACGTCGCCGGTGTCCGGGTTCATGAGCTGGTACTTGAGGCTGGAACTGCCGGCATTGATAACCAGAATGTTCATACTTCCATTCACTCCTGTATTTCATTTTTCGATCATTCGTGTTACTATATTACATAGCTATTGTGTATCATACAACAAAACCCAAACAGAAACAAGGGCTTTGCAAGATTTTTTACCGGAGGAACTTCTATGCAGACTGCCGGCGTGATCTGTGAATATAATCCCTTTCATCTCGGCCATGCGCGGCAGCTGGCGCTGATCCGGCGGCAGCTGGGGCCGGAGGCGGCCATTGTCTGCCTGATGAGCGGAAATTATGTCCAGCGCGGGGAGCCTGCGGTCTTTGACAAGTGCGTCCGGGCGCGGGCAGCGGTGGAAGCGGGGGCCAATCTTGTGCTGGAGCTGCCGGTCACATACGCGCTGCGCTCGGCGGAGGGCTTCGCCGCGGGCGGCGTCAACATTCTGTCCCGTCTTGGCTGCGGCTTTCTCAGCTTCGGCTGCGAATCCGGAGACGGGGACGCGATCCTCCGCGCAGCGGAAGCCTCCCGCTCATCAGAATTCGAGCAGACGCTGCACGCAAACATACAGACCGGCCTCAGCTACGCCGCCGCACGGCAGCGGGCGCTGGAGGCGCTTGGGCAGGATGGGCAGCTGCTGACAAGGCCGAATGACATTCTGGCCTTTGAATACTGCCGCGCGATTCTGACGCAGAACAGCCTCATGCACCCGCTGGCCGTCCTGCGTCCCGGCGATTATCACGCAGACACGCCGGACGCGGAACATCCGTCCGCTACGGCGGTGCGGCGGCTGATCCTGTCCGGCAGCGGCTGGCGGCAATATGTCCCGGCCGCCTGCACGTATGAAAACGCGGTCCCCCACGCGCTTTTGTGGGGTGAAAAGGCCATGCTCGCGCGGCTGCGCGGCATGGAGCAGGCAGACTGGGCCCGGGCCGCGCACGGCTCCGAGGGGCTGTGGTCGAAGGTCTGGAAGGCCGTGCAGGCGCAGCCGGATTACGAACACATTCTGGAAGTGGCAAAATCAAAGCGCTACCCGCGCACGAGGCTGCAGCGGCTGCTGCTGTGCGCCTATCTGGGCATCGACGCGCAGGCGCTCCTGTGCGAAGCGCCGTATGTACGCGTGTTGGCTTTCGACAAGACCGGGCAGGCTGTTCTGCGGCAGGCAAAAAAGACGGGCAGCCTCCCGCTTGTAAACGCAGGCCAGACCCCGCCGGACACAGCGTATGGCGCGCTGGAGCGCCGCTGCGCGGCGCTCTACGGTCTGTTTGCCGCGCAGCCGGAGCTTTGCCCCGAACAAATCGCGCGCGTTTACCGGAAATGAAAAAACCGCCCGTCCGGGCGGTTTTTCACGTTATATTTCCTGCCGGCCTTCTAGTGCGCGCAGAAGCGTGACCTCGTCGGCATATTCCAGCTGGCTCCCGACCGGGATGCCGTAGGCCAGACGCGTGACCTTTACGCCCATCGGGCGAAGCAGACGCGACAGGTACATGGCCGTGGCCTCACCCTCGGTATCCGGGTTCGTGGCCATGATGACCTCACGCACAGAGCCGTCTGCGACGCGGTTCAGCAGCTCGCGGATGCGCAGATCGTCCGGCCCGACGTGGCTCAGAGGCGAAATGACGCCGTGCAGCACATGGTACACGCCATGGTATTCCCGCGCCCGCTCCATGGCGATCACATCCTTCGGCTCTGCCACAACGCAGATGAGACTGTGGTCGCGCTCGGGGTCGGCGCAGATCGCGCACAGCTCCTGATCGGTCAGGTTCTGGCAGACCGGGCAGAGGCGAACGCTGTCCTTCGCGTCCAAAATAGCCTGCGCAAAGCTCTGCGCCTCATCCTTCGGCAGCGACAGGACATAAAACGCCAGCCGCTGCGCCGACTTCATGCCGATGCCGGGCAGACGCGCAAATTGTTCGGTCAGCCGCTCAAGCGCGGCGGGAAACGCGCGCATCAGAACAGGCCGCCCAGATTCAGGCCGCCCGTCAGCTTGGCCATATTCGCGGACTGGTCGGCCTCGGCCTTGCGCATGGCCTCGTTGACCGCCGCAACGATCATATCCTGCAGCATTTCCACATCCTCCGGATCGACCGCTTCAGGGTCGATGGTGATGGACTTGAGCTCACGGTTGCCTCCGCATACGGCTGTGATCACACCGCCGCCCGCCGTCGCCTCGTATTCCTTTGCCTGCAGCTCCTCCTGCATCTTCATGAGGTTTTCCTGCATCTTCTGGGCCTGCTTCATCATCTGCATCTGATTCATGCCGCCCATCGGCATACCGCCGCGATATCCGCCTTTTGCCATGTTTGTTCTCCTTCTATCGTAAATAAATTATTTGATCGTAAAAATGTCGCTGTGCTGCTGTCCAAACTGAACAAGCGCGTCCATCGGGTCGTCTCCCAGCCGTGAAAGCCGGTTTTTGAGTGCAAAGCGCACCGAGACGGGCCTGCCCAGAATCGCCGACGCTTTTTCCCGGACAAGGGCTTCCGTGTTCGGCGTTTTTTTGACCAGATCAATGACAAGCTCCGTGTCTGTCGCCATAATGAGCGCGTCGCCCTGCAAAACCGGGTGAACGGGGCCGTTCACGGCAAAGAAGCCGCTGATCTTAGCCGGAAGCGCCGCACGCAGCTTTTCAGACAGCGCGGGCCAGAAGCCGGCAGGCGTTTCGGCCTGCGGCGCGGCAGACGACTGCCCCTGCGTCTGCGCCGGAGGCGCGCTCCCGCGTTCCGGATCATCCGCATCGTCCGGGAAGGGCGGGCGGTCGTCATCAAATGCATCCCCGCCGCTGGCTTTGGGCGCGCTTTTCACCAGCACGCCGGAGGCCAGCTGCTCCTCCACGCGCGAGATGCGTGCGTCCAGCGCCTGCGCGTCCAGCCGCAAGGACGGCTCGCACAGCTGCATCAGAAGCAGCTCCGCCGCTACGCGCACGTCGGTGTTCTTGCCGAACGAGACGCGGGTTTTCTGCGTTTCCGTCAGTACGCGCATCAGTTCGCCCGGAGAGAAGACCGATTGCAGCGCCAGCGCCTGCTGCTCTGTCGCAATGCCGGAGAGCATGGAAAGCCCGCTCTTCGGGGCCGTGCGCAGCACGAGCAGATCGCGGCAGAGCGCGCACATCTCGCCCAGCAGCGCACTTACATCCTTGCCCGCGGAATAAAGCGCGGAAAAGATCGTCAGCGCCTTTGCCGTATCCTGCTCTGCGATGGCCTGCATCAGCTCCGCCGTGCGCTTTTCGCCCGCAAGGCCGAGCGACGCATAGACGCTTTCGAGCGTCACGGGGCCGTTTGCCGCCGACGCGCACTGGTCGAGCAGGCTCACGCCGTCGCGCATGCCGCCGTCTGCCAGCCGGGCCAGAAGATTGATCGCCTCCGGCTCAATTTCAATATGCTCCTGATAGGCGATGAAATTCAGCCGGGAGGCAATTTCATCGGGCCGCAGACGCTTGAACGCGAACCGCTGACAGCGGGACAAAATCGTCGCGGGAACCTTCTGCAGCTCGGTTGTCGCCAGAATGAATAACAGATGCGCGGGCGGCTCTTCGATGATTTTCAGCAGCGCGTTGAATGCCGCCGTCGAGAGCATATGCACCTCGTCGATGATATACACGCGCATTTTGACCGTGCCGGGCGTATAATTTGCGTCGTCACGCAGAACGCGGACGGAATCGACGCCGTTGTTCGAGGCCGCGTCGATCTCCAGCACGTCCATGCAGCTGCCCTCGTCGATGGCGCGGCACGACGGGCACAGCCCGCAGGGGTCGCCATGATTCGGGTTTTCACAGTTGACGGCCTTGGCCAGAATCTTGGCGCAGGACGTCTTGCCGGTGCCGCGCGTACCGGTAAACAGATACGCATGGCTGAGCTTGCCCGTTTCGAGCTGTGCGCGCAGTGTGTCGGTCACGCTCTTCTGACCGACTACATCCGAAAATGTCTGCGGCCGGTATTTGCGGTATAACGCCTGATACATATCCGTTCACCTCCGGAGCTTCTATTATACACAAAAACTGCGCAGAAGGAAAGCCTCTGCGCAGTTTTTTATGATTCCGGCAGATCGATCTTCCGTGCAGATATGACGCTGCCCTACAGATGGGTACACTTCAGCCCAAAGCGGCGAAAGAGTTCCGTGTTCAGGTTCGGTGCGGCGGCGGTGTCGAATTCTGGCTGATAGGAAAGGCCGACCATCTCGTATTTCGCACCCGCCGTCACGTGGTACGGCAGCAGCTCGACCTGCTCCAGATCATCCGCGTCCAGAAGGCGGCGGGCCGCGGCGCCGAAATTCTCCTCCGAATCGTTGACGCCGGGGATGACCGGAATGCGGATGCGGAACGGCCTGCCGCTTTTCTTGAGCCGTTCGAGGTTTTCCAGAATCGGCTCATTGGACACGCCTGTATAGTGCCGGTGCTGCTCCGGGTCCATCAGCTTCAGATCCATCATGACATACTCGACCCGCGCCAGCACGGCTTCAAATACGCTCCCTCTGCAATAGCCGCTTGTTTCAATCGCGCGGTGCATCCCCGCGACGCGGTCCAGCGTTTCCAGCAGGAACTCCGGCTGCCCCGTCGGTTCACCGCCGGAAAACGTCACGCCGCCTGACATTGCGGCAAGATAGTCCTTGTCGCGCAGAAGCTTCCAGGCCAGCTCCTGCGCCGTATAGCGCTTCCCGCAGAGCTTGCGCAGGCCCTGCGGGCAGGCGCGGATACACTGGCCGCAGGCTGTGCAGCTTTTCCCGCCGTTCGGGCAGGCTTCGACGCAGGCCCCGCAGTGCAGGCAGTTGTTTGACGACACCATCAGCTGCGGCTGATAGGAAAGCCCCTCCGGGTTGTGGCACCACATACAGCGCAGCGGGCAGCCCTTCAAAAACACCGTCGTGCGGATGCCGGGGCCGTCGTAGACGGCAAGCTGCTTGATGTCGAATACGGTTCCGACTGCCGACGCGTTATCCACGGGCATGGCGGACCTCAAAGTCGCGCAGCTCCTTGTAAAGCGCGAACTGCTTCTCATAATACGCGTGCCGCTGCGCGTCGGGCTTTGCCGTCTGGCCGTAGCGGACGAAGCGGGCGGCAAGGGCCGTCCGGTCCTTTTCGCCGGTTGCGGCGGCAAGGCCGAGGATCGCGCTGCCGAGCGCGCCGGCCTCGTCGGCCAGCGTGGGCCGAATTTCAGCGCCCAGAATATCCGCCTTGATCTGCCGCCAGACGGGCGACTTCGCGCCGCCCCCTGCAGCGAAGAGCGTCGTCGGGCGAATGTCGTATTTGGCAAGCTTTTCGAGGTTATAACGCATCTCGAAGGTCAAGCCTTCGAGAATGGCGCGGTAGAGATCAGCGGGCGAGGTGTGCATTGTGAGGCCGTAGATCGTGCCGCGCGCACCGGTCAGCACATCCGGCGTGCCGCCCATACCCTGCAAAAACGGCAGAACGATCAGCCCCGTCGGCTCCGGCGGGCAGGTCTCGTTCAGAAGGTCGTAGACCGAGCACCCGCGCTCCTTCGCGGCCTGCTTGAGATAAAACGCCAGCGAATCGCGGTACCAGCGCACAACCGCGCCGCCGGAGATATTATAGGCGTAGGTCACATAGCCCCGCCCGTCCAGATACGGGACGCAGGCGTAGTTTTCGCGTTCAAAGTCCAGCGTTTCGGGGATGGATGCGAACAGCGGGCAGATGCATTCGACCGTGCCGGTCGTATCGACGGCTTCGCCGGGGTTCGCCACGCCGCAGCCAAGGGCGTTGACGATCTGGTCATGCGAGCCGATGACGACCTTGACGCTCTGCGGCAGGCCGAGCGCGGAGGCTGCCTCCTGCGTGAGCGTTCCGGCGCACGCGCCGGTCGGCAGGACGGCGGGGAGCGTTTCCGGGTCGATGCCGCAGGCGCTCGTCAGCTCGTCCGACCAGCAGAGCTTCCGCACGTCAAAGAGAATGCTGCGGCAGGCAAGGGAATAATCCGCCACCGTCTCACCAGACAGGCAGAAGCAGATGTAACTTGCGACAAATAGGAACTTCCACACCGGGCGCGGAGCCGTGCGGAGCGTATAGAGCATTTTCGCCAGCGAATACGACGCGTCCGGCAGGACACAGGTGATGCGCATGAATTTTTCCACGCCGACCGACTCGATCAGACGGGAGAATTCCCCGCTTTCGGTATTGGCAAAATAGAGAATGATGTCGCTCAGCGGCTGACCGCTGCGGTCAACGGGGACGAAGGACTCGCCGAAGGAGGAGACGGTGATGGCCGCAACCTGCTTTGCGTCGTCCAGCTTTTTGACGCAGTCGGAGATCACGAAAAACACGCTCTCGCGCAGCGCCAGCGCATTCAGGTTCACCTCGCCGGGCTTCGTTGGGTATTCGCGGTAGGACATGGCGATCTGCTCGCCGGTATCGCGGAACGCAACGCATTTGCAGCCGGTTCCGCCGATGTCAATGCCAAGACTGATCATAGATGGGCCTCACTTTCTCACGCAGAAGCGGTAAATGGTCGTCTCGTGCAGCGCCTCGCCCTGCCGGAGCACCGGGGACGGGAACGCGGGCTGGTTGATCGCGTCGGGATAGTGCTGCGTTTCGAGGCAGAAGCCGCTGTAGGACGCATAGCGCGCGCCATTTTTGCCCGCACGGTCAGAAATGAAGTTGCCGGTGTAGAGCTGCACGCCCTCGAGTGTCGTCTCGACCTCCATCACGATGCCGGTCTGATCGCCCTCGGCCTGTCCGATTTTACGAAGGCCCTGGCCATCGAGGCAGAGGTTCGTATCGTAGCCGCGGAAGGGGGCAAGCGCCGCGTCGTGAATGTCTTGGCCAATGGGCTTTGCGGTGCGGAAATCCATGCAGGTGCCGTCCACGGGGGCGATCTCGCCGGTCGGCAGCGTTGCGGCATCGGCGGGCGTATAGGCGGAGGCGTTCAGCTGGAGCAGATGGCCCAGCACGTCGCCGCTGCCCTGTCCGTTGAGATTGAAATAGGCATGGTTGGTGAAGTTCGCGACGGTATCCGCGCTGCTGACGGCGCGGTAGTCGATGCGCAGCGCGTTGTCGTCCGTCAGGGTAAACGTAATGGACACGTCAAGCCTGCCGGGGTAGCCCTCCTCGCCGTCAGCCAGAACCGTCGTGAATTCGACGCTGTTTTCGCGGCAGTTGTAATTCCAGAGCTTCTTGTCGAAGCCGCACAGACCGCCGTGGAGCTGGTTCTTGCCCTCGTTGGCCGTGAGGTGGAAGCGCTGGCCGTTCAGCGTGAAAGCCGCGCCCGCGATGCGGTTGCCGTTTCGGCCGATGCACGCGCCGAGATAGCCGTCATTTTCTTCATATTCCTTTACCGTCTCATAGCCGAGCAGCACGTCGGTCAGAACGCCGTTCCGGTCGGGAACGACAATGGACTGGATCGTCGCGCCGTAGGACAGGAGCTTCACGCGCATATGATTGCTGTTTTCCAGCGTAATGGCGACAGGCGCGCCCTTCGAGCACAGGGGGAGCTTTTGAATGGTCAGCATAAAAAACGTCCTTTCGTAAAAAGTGCGGTGAGACTGTCAAAAAATACAGATAGCAGTTAGATGATAGAGTAGCAGGGGAAGAGTGAAGGGGGCAAAGAGCCCCCTTCGCGTTCAATCAACTAAGTTTTCGAACTTTGAAAAAGTTCGAAAACTTGCCTCAGCGTGGCGAAAAGACCTTTTCGACACGCTGAGGCGCGCTGCAGCAGCAACGCGCCTCATGAAGATCTGCTGCGATTGCGTTCATTCTATCAGAACGCAGTGGCTTTGAAAAGCCGCAGCGCAATTATTTCTTTGCAACGTACTTCTGCACGTCGATGGCGACGGCGATGATGATGATCGCGCCGCGGATGATGTACTGGAGGTATGCGTTGACGCCGAGGAAATACAGGCCGTAGTTGATCGCCTGCAGGATGATCGAACCGATCACGACGCCGGGGACGGTGCCGATGCCGCCGTTGAAGGAAACGCCGCCGATGACGCAGCCCGCGATGGCGTCAAGCTCGTAGTTGATGCCGGTTGCAGTACCGACGGACTGGATACGGGCGCCCTCGAGGAAGGAGGCGATGCCGTACATCAGACCGGCGTACAGGAACACGCCCATGATGGTCTTCGTGACGGAGACGCCGGAGACCTCAGCCGCCTCGGAGTTGCCGCCGACGGCGAACATATTCTTGCCGAAGCGGGTCTTGTTCCAGACGAGCCATGTCAGAACGCCCAGCAGCAGGAAGATGATGACCAGATACGGCAGCTTGAAGCCGAAGATATCGACGGAGCCGGTCGCGAGCGCCAGATAGCGCTGGTCAAGGGAGGACAGCGCCTGCGTGGAGCCGGAGGGCTGGTTCTCGATGTAGATGCAGCACAGGCCGTAAGAGATCAGCTGCGTGCCGAGGGTGACGATGAAGGGGTGCATATGGAGCTTTGCCATGCCGAAGCCGTTGAACGCGGAGATGACGACCGCGATGGCCACGCAGGCGAGGAACGGCACGATCAGAGGCAGCGGCTTTGTGATGCTGGGATAGTATCTCGAAGCGAACGTGACCGACTGCAGCAAGGAGGCTGCGACAGCCGCGCAGAGGCCGAGCACACGGCCGACGGACAGGTCGGTACCGGCAAGGATGATGATGCCTGCGACGCCGTAGGCCAGAATCCCCTTCGTGGAGGCCTGCTTCAGAATGGAGATCAGGTTGCCGACGGAAAGGAAGTTGGGCTTGATCGCAACGATCACAACAAGGAGCAGAAGAAGGATGATGTACAGCGCGTATTTCAGCAGCGTATCCTTCAGCTTCTGCGGGTTCATTTTCTTAGAATTCGTCATTTTCTCAACCTCTTTATACATATTGCGCAGCCAGACGCATAATGGTTTCCTGCTCGTTTTCAATGCCGCCGAAGTCCTTGCCGCGTTCGAGGATACCGGCCATATGGCCGTTGCTCATGACAAGGATGCGGTCGCAGATCCCGATCAGCTCCGGCATTTCGGAAGAGACCATCATAACAGCCTTGCCCTGCTTGGCAAGCTGCAGGATCAATTCGTAAATCTCGTACTTGGCGCCGACGTCGATGCCGCGCGTCGGCTCGTCGAGGAGCAGAACATCGGGCTTCGTCAGCAGCCAACGGCCAAGAATGACCTTCTGCTGGTTGCCGCCGGAGAGGTTTTTGATGAGCGTCTTCTGCGACGGCGTTTTGATGTGCATGGAGGAAATGGACCAGTCCGTATCGGCGGTCATTTTTTTATCGGAAAGCAGCGGGCCCTTTTTATAGGAACCGAGGTTTGAAATTACGGTGTTGAACAGAATGCTGGCATAGGGGAAGATGCCGGTCGCGCGGCGCTCCTCCGTCAGCATGGCGAAGCCGTTTTTGATGGACTGACGCGGCGTTTTGTTGGAAATGGGCTTGCCGTTCAGCTTGATCTCGCCGCTCTCGCGCGCCATGATGCCGAAGATCGTGCTCAGAAGCTCCGTTCTGCGCGAGCCGACCAGACCGGCCACGCCGAGCACCTCGCCCGCGCGAAGCTCGAACGAGACGTCCTGACAGGTGGGCATATACTTGCCGGTCAGGTGCGAGACCTCCATCAGCACGTCGCCGGGGACATTGTCCTTGGCGGGGAAGCGGTTGGTCATTTCGCGGTTGACCATGCGCTTGATGATATCGTCGGTTGAGAGGTTCTCCGTTTTGTCGGTGGAGATCCACTGGCCGTCACGCATGATGGTGACCTCGTCGGAGATGCGCTTGATCTCGTCCATCTTGTGGGAGATATAAATGATGCCGACGCCCTGATCGCACAGGCGGCGCATGATGCGGAACAGGTGCTCGACCTCCTCGCTGGTCAGCGAAGACGTCGGCTCGTCGAGCACGAGGATCTTTGCGTTATAGGAGACTGCCTTCGCGATCTCAAGCATCTGGCGCTGGGAAACGGCCATGGTGCCGATGATCGCCTTCGGGTCGACCTTAATTTCCAGATCGTCCAGAACAGACTTGGTGTCGTTGTACATTTTCTTGTGGTCGACCAGTCCGGCCTTCAGCGGGAACCGGCCCAGCCACATATTTTCCATGACACTGCGGTAGAGCACCTGATTGAGCTCCTGATGCACCATGGCTACGCCGTGATCGAGGGCGTTGCGCGGGCTGGTAAAATTGATCTCCTTGCCGTTCATCCGGATGGAGCCCGCGTCCTTTTTATAGATACCGAACAGGCACTTCATGAGCGTCGATTTACCGGCGCCGTTCTCGCCCATGAGGGCGTGGATGGAGCCGGGACGCAGCTGGAGCTTGGCATGGTCCAGCGCCTTGACGCCCGGGAACTGCTTTTCGATATCAAGCATTTCGAGCAGGTAGTTTTCTTCCAAGTGTATCACCAATTCCTTTTTGCATAATCAGGTGGCCCCGGAGGGCCACCTGATTCGATTACGATTCTCTTACTAAGATCAGCAGAATGGTCTGAACAGATTATTCCGCAGTGATCTTTGCGTACGGGATACGGATGGAGAAGCCGTCGTCAGCCATGGTGTAGTCGGTGCCGTCGAGCCAATCCTTGCCCAGAGCGCCGTTGATGGCCATGAGGATGTTGGCCTTGCCCATTGCGTCGCCGTCCTGCTTGACAGTACCGTAGAGCTTGCCGGCGTTGATGTACTCAACAGCCGTATCAGTGCAGTCAACGCCGATGACGATGATCTCGTCGCCGCCGTCGCCGAGGTTGTAGCCGACCTCGTTCAGAGCAGCGATGACGCCGATGGCCATGTCGTCGTTGTTGCAGAAGACGACCTCAATGTTCTCAACGCCGAGGGAAGCGATCTGCGCGGTCATCATTTCCTGTGCCTTGGCGGTATCCCAGTTAGCGACCTGGTTCTCGGTCATCATCTCGCAGGGAACGCCCTTCTCGATCGCGGTGGACAGGGAATACTCGGTACGGGCGATGGCTTCGGGGTTGTTGATCTCGCCTTCGAACTCAAGGGTAGCGACCTTGCCGTCGCCGTTCTTGTCGACGCGCTCGGGGTTGGCGGCATACAGGTCAGCGAGGATCTCGCCCTGCATGATGCCGGCCTCTTCGGGCTTGGTGCCGACGAAGATGGAGTTGGAACCGGTCACGATCGTGGAGTCAACAGGCTCCTTGTTGTAGAAGGAGATGGGGACATTGTACTGCTTGGCAAGGTCAACCAGATACTGGCCAGCGGAGGTGTCGCAGAGGTTGATGATGATGTGATCCTTACCGGCGGCGAACATAACGTCAGCCTGGTTGTTCTGGGTAGCCTGGTCGTCGTTGCCGTCCTGCATTTCGAGGTTGATGGTCAGGCCCTTCTCAGCGCCGATCTCCTTGGCGTACTTGTCCATAGCGACACGGACAGAGGAGCCGTAGGTGTCGGAATACTTCCAGACGAGAACGCCGATGTTGAGCTCGGTCTTGCCGTCGGCGGCAGCCTCGGTAGCGGTTTCCTGGACTGCGTCGGTCTTGGCGTCGGTCTCAGCGGGAGCCGGGGTGTCGGTGGTCTTGGCGGCACAGGCGGCCATGGCCAGAACCATCATCACTGCAAGCAGCAAAGCGATGATCTTTTTCATTGTGTAATTCCTCCTAAATTAGTGTCGAAACGGAAAGTCCCGTTCGTGATTGTATTTTACCATGCGGGAAATGAAAGGACTAGTAAAAAACGTTTCCAAAGTAGAGAAAAACATCTTTAAAACCGTAAAAAAGGAAGTGCTATTTTTGTGCACATTGCCATATATCATTCTTTTTTTCAGATTGATACAATATAAATCAGAAGAAAACAGGGGAAAATTCGACTTGTCCCCGCATACGAATTTACTACTTTTCCGGAAGGAGCCGCCGATATGCTGGATCTGAAAAACGCCGGTCTGACGGAGCTGCTGCACGATTTTTACACGCTGACGGGGCTGAAGCTCTGCATCTTTGATACAGACTTTGAGGAATGCGCGTCCACTCCCATCAAGCTCTATCCCCTCTGCGCAAGAATGCGGGAAAATCCGGAATTTGAGCGCCGCTGCCACAGCTGCGACACCGCCCATATGCAGACCTGCCGCCGCACGAGAAAGCCCGTGCAGTACCGATGTCACGCGGGGCTGACGGAATATCTCGCGCCGCTGTATTATGAAGGCGTGATCGTCGCGTTCATCTGCATCGGACAGGCCACGAACGGCCGGGACGCGGAGCTCAACACCATCGCGGCCTACGCCGCGCAGTTTGGCATCGACGAAGAGGAGTGCCGTTCGCTTTACAATATGCAGCTGCACTATTCCCCGGACGAGATCAAGGCCGCCTGCAACATTCTCGACTCCTGCATCAGCCATATCTACCACCAGCGGATGCTTGAGGTGCGCAATCTCGACACGGCGCAGCAGATCGAAAAATACATCAACGACAACATCGCCTGGGATCTGTCCATCGAGCACCTGTGCGCGCATTTTTCCGTCTCGCGCGCTGAGCTCTATCAGATCTTCCACACGAGCTTCAATTCCTCCGTCGCCGACTATATCCGCAGCAAGCGTATCTCCATGGCCGAGCAGATGATCCGCTCCACGGCAATGCAGATCTCCGAGATCGCGTCCAACGTCGGCTTTTACGACTACAACTATTTCTCCAAGGTTTTCCACCGGAAATTCGGCTGTTCCCCGCGCGAATACCGAAAAAAACTAGAGAGCGGCAGCGAAGCGGCGGACAAAAAATAATTTTTTCGGATTTTGTACAAAAATCACTATTGCCTGTACGTTTTTTCTGTTATTCTAGGATAGAAGGAACAACGTACAGGCTTTCTGTCTGTATGTACGTCTGGACTGAAAGGAGCATCCAAATGAACGAACGCGCATATTACGGACACGAATCGCAGCTGTTCGGCGTGGAGGAATACCGGCTGACCGGCGGCAAGGGCGACGGAATGCGCCTTTTGCAGGTACGAAACGGCAAAGGGCTGGACTTCACCGTCTCCGCCGACCGCTGCGCAGATATTTCCCGCCTGCATTTCCGCGGCGAAAACTGCGGCTTCTTCTCGGCAAACGGCTACGTCGCCCCCGCTTACTATGATGATAAGGAAGCGGGCTGGCTCAAGAATTTCACGGCGGGCTTTCTGACCACCTGCGGTCTGCTGGCCGTCGGCTCTCCCTGCACGGACGAGGGCGTGCGCCTGCCGCTGCACGGTGCAGTCGACAACATTCCCGCCGAGCGTCTGCTCTGGGACATGGACGATGAAAGGATCTGGGTCAAGGTCGTCATGCGCCACGCGCAGATCTTCGCCGAAAAGCTCATTCTGACGCGCACGATCACGTGCTCGAAGAAAACGAACGAGATCACCGTCACCGACGAAATCGAAAACATCGGCGGCGAAGCCTCCCCGGTCATGATCCTGTACCACATGAACATGGGCTACCCCATGCTGTCTGAGGCGGCCGAGCTCTATATCCCCGCCGCGGAGGTCACGCCCCGCAACGCACACGCCGCGGAGGATCTGGATACGTGGAATAAAGTCCTCACCCCGACGCCCAGCTTTGAGGAGCAGTGCTATTATCACGCTTTCAATGGCAAACCCGGTCTTGCCGCCATCTTCAACCATGACCGCGGCTACGGCCTTGCCATTTCGTTCGACTCGTCCAGCCTCAACTGCTTTACGCAGTGGAAGATGATGGGCGTCAAGGACTACGTCATGGGCCTCGAGCCCGGCAACTGCTACCCCGACGGCCGCGATGTGATGCGCGAAAAGGGCCTTTTGCAGATGCTTGCCCCCGGCGAGAAGAAAACCTATGGCGTGCGGCTGACAATGCTCGAAAACGAGGCGCAGTTCGAAGCGCTCAAGCAGAAATAAATATTTAAGGAGAGAGATCCATATGAAAGCACAGCAAGCTGTCCGGCTGGCATGGCAGCACCATACCATCGTCCCGGCATTCAACATCCCCTATCTGCCGATGGCAAAGCCCGTCGCGCAGGCCATCATCGACGAGAAGACCGTCGCCATGCTGCAGGTCGCGCGGCTGGAATGGGAAAAGTTCGAGGCGCAGAGCCTTGAGGCTGTCGCGGAGGAGTATTTCAAGTATTATGACCCGAAATACACCCTTCTGCACCTCGACCACGTGCCCGTCATCGACGAGGATCAGAAACGCGTGGACTATATGCCCATTCTCGAGCGTGCCGTCAAGGCAGGTTATCAGTCCGTCATGGTCGACGGCAGCCGCCTGAGCCTTGCAGAGAACATCGCTGTGACGAAGCAGGTCGCAGACTTTGCGCACGCAAATGACATCGCCTGCGAGGCCGAGCTCGGCTCCGTCATGGGCCACGAGGGCGCGGGTGCGAACATGGATTACGAAGAGATTTTCCGCACGAAGAAGGGCTTTACCGATCTCGGAGAGGCGAAGCAGTTTGCGGAAGAGACGAAGTGCGACTGGCTGAGCGTCGCCGTCGGCTCCATCCACGGTGCGATCGCCGAGGGCGTGCGCAACCAGAAAAAGCCCGAGGCCCGTCTGGACATCGAGCACATCGCCGACCTCAGCAAGGTCACGGGCATCCCGCTCGTGCTGCACGGCGGCTCCGGCATCAACAACCAGTGCATTCTGGACGGCATCGCCAACGGCATTGCGAAGATCAATGTCGGCACCGAGATCCGTCAGACCTACGAGCGCACGCTGGGTGAGACGAACGACGTGGAAAAGGCCCGCGCCGCCGTCTATACCCGCACGTGCGAGATCATCCGCTCGTTCCGCATCGAAGGAAACCAGGAAAAACTGTTCGGATAAATAACAGGAGGAATCAACCATGAAAAAGAAAATGACCTTTGCCCTCTGCTTCTGCAACCGCGGCTTCATGCCCGGCGAGCTGATCTACGGCGCACGCGACGATATGGTCAAGGTCGTCACCGACGCGGGCTATGACTACATCATGATGGACAAGGAGCTGACCCGCTACGGCGGCGTTGAGACGCGCGACGAGGGTCTGCTTTACGCCAAGTGGCTCAAGGAGCACGAGGGACAGTATGACGGCGTCATCTTCTCTATGCCCATTTTCGCCGACGAAAACGGTGCCATCACCGCCCTGCAGGACGCGGGCGTTCCCATCCTCATGCAGGCCTATCCCGACGAGATCGGCAAGATGGACTTTGCCCACCGCCGCGATGCATACTGCGGCAAGTTCTCTGTCACCGACGTGTTCTGTCAGTACAATGTCCCGTTCACGGTGCTCAAGCCCCATGTCGTGCATCCGCTGAGCGCAAAGTTCCAGGAGAACCTGCGTGATTTCGCCGCCATCTGCCGCGTGGTCAACGGCATGAAGCGCTTCAACCTCGGCTGCATCGGCGCGCGCACCACCGCGTTCAAGACCGTCCGCTTCGATGAGCTGGCCATGCAGAAAAATGGAATCAACGTGGAATCCTTTGATCTCTCTGAGGTTTTTGAGAAGGTTCGCGCCAAGGCGGACGACGACGCGGTCGTGCTGGCCAAGCTCGAGCATCTGAAGAACTACACCGACTTCTCCAAGGTCCCGGCCTCCAACGCCCTGACGCTGGCGAAGGTCTCCGTCGTGCTCGACGAGTACATCGAAGAATACCATCTGGACGCGCTGGCGCTGCGCTGCTGGAACGAGATGGAGACGTATCTGCGCATCTGCCCGTGCGTGCTGCTCTCCGAGCTGAACGACCGCGGCATCGTCGCATCCTGCGAGATTGACATGTGTTCTGCCATCTCCATGCGCGCCATGAGCCTTGCTTCCGAAGGCCCGGCCGCTGTACTTGACTGGAACAACAACTACGGCGACGACGAGGACAAGATCATTCTGTTCCACTGCGGCCCGGTCGCCCAGAGCCTGATGGCCGGCAAGGGCACCGTCACCGAGCACAAGATGTTTGCCAAGAACGATCCGGGTTCCGGCTGGGGCTGCAACGAGGGCCGCATCAAGCCCATGCCCATCACCATCTCCAACTGCCAGACCAAGGACGGCAAGATCGTCATCTACGCGTCCGAGGCCAAGTTCACCGACGATCCCATCGAGGACGGCTACTTCGGCTGCGGCGGCGTGGCGGAGATCCCGCACCTGCAGGATAAGTGCATCACGCTCGCCAAGGGCGGCTTCAAGCACCACACTGCCATCTGCGAGGGCCATTACAAGGACATCCTCAAGGAAGCGTTCACAACCTACCTCGGCTACGAGTGGGTCGATATCGACCGCTAATTGCAAAAGGGGGCTGCAGCGAAATGATACTCGCTGCAGCCCCGCTTTTTTGTTTTTATTCTTCCGGCAGCTCCTTCCGGACGCGGGCAGCCTGACGGCGTCTGGCGTTCAGACAGCCGTAGAAGCCGGGCACGAGGAAGCAGTCGGCCAGCAGCCACGCAAGCGGGCTTGCCAGACAGGCCGCGTCAAAGCCGAACGCAGGCACGGCCCAAAGGCTCACCGCCGTGCGCGCAAGCATCTCCAGAAGGCCTGAGATCAAAGACAGGCGGCTGTAGCCCATGCCCTGAATGGACAGGCGCAGCACGTTGACGCCCAGCAGCAGCGGCGTTGCGTAGGCATAGGCGACGCTCAGCTGCTGCGTGTAGGACATGACGCTTGCCGCCTCGTCCGCGTTCATGAACAGAAGCGACAGATACCGCGTGCCGAACTGCGCGATCAGGATGTACAGGACGCAGTACAGGATGCCGATGAACAGGCAGGCATACGTCCCCTGCCTGATGCGGTCATACTTGCCCGCGCCGAGATTCTGGCCCGTAAAGTTCGTGGCCGCCATGGCCAGCGCATCGAACGGGCAGGCCAGCAGCATATAAATCTTTCCCGCCACCGCGACGCCCGACACGCACACTGCGCCGAGGGAATTGACGGCGCTCTGCAGCATGACGGAGCCGATGGCCGTGATGGAGAACTGCAGTCCGACCGGCACGCCCATGCCGAGCAGACGCATGGCCTCCGGCCGCCGGAGCTTCCAGTCGTCCTTTTCCATGCGCAGGATCGGGAAGTGCTTTTTGAGATACCTGACGCACAGCAGCCCCGAGCCGAGCTGCGAGACGACCGTTGCGATCGCCGCGCCTGCCACGCCCAAGCCGAGCACGCACACCGTCAGCAGATCGAGGACAATATTGATGGCCGAGGCCGCAGCCAGGAACCACACCGGCGATTTGCTGTCGCCCAGCGCACGCAGGACGCACGCACCCATATTATAAAGGATCGTCGTGGGGATGCCGACGAAAATAATGAAGATATAGTTGAACGCGTAGTCCATCTGCTCCTCCGGCGTTCCCATGAGGCGCAGCAGCCCGCGCGTACCCGGAAGCGTCACGGCCAGCAGCACCGCCGACATAATAAGTCCCAGCCAGACACAGCCCGCCACATAGCGGCGCAGCTGCCGGTACTCGCCCGCGCCGAACGCCTGCGCCAGCGGGATGGCCATGCCGGTACACAGACCGCCGCAAAAGCCGAGCACAAGGAAGTTGACCGACCCTGTCGCCCCGACGCCGCCCAGCGCCATTACGCCCAGCGCATGGCCGACGATCGCCGTATCGACCAGAGAATATACCTGCTGCAAAAGAAGCCCGAACAGCACCGGAACGGCAAACTGCCAGATCCGCGAAATCGGCTTTCCAACTGTCAGATCCTGTGTCATAGCTGCGCACCTCCTGTTTGTTGCGGATACCCGTTATATCATATTTTTTCAAATTGTCAATTCAATTTTGTGCGCATCCTACTAATTTATGTTATCATTTTTGTGCATAACGGTCATAAGCTGTGCTGTCGGGCAGCCGTGCGTTCCCGGCAAAGTTTTTTCATGCTTTCTTTACAATTCGTTCTCATATTTTTCAGCGTTATTTCAGATTCGTGCAGTATGCTGAAGGCACAAAAACAAAAGACCCACACGCACCGCAAGGATGCGCGGAAAGGAGATTTTCAATATGTCTGAAGGATTCAACAACAACGAATTTACATCGGAACCCAGCCAGCAGTCCTCCAATTCCTACCCGTACAGCTTCGAGCAGCCGTTCGACGCGCAGCAGCAGCCGTTTGCCGCACAGCCGCAGCCGTCCGCTCCGGTGCCCGAGCAGAAGAAAAAGAGCGGCAAGGCCGGGAAGATCGTCGCGCTGCTTCTGGCCTGCGCGCTTGTGGGCGGCGGCTCCGGCTTCGGCGCGGCAGCGCTGATGCAGAAAAACGCGGCAGTCCAGCCGCAGAGCACGACGCAGACCTCCTCCGATGCGTCCGTCATGCTCGAGGCCAAGCGGCAGGCCGCAGCCCTGCAGGTCGCATCCGTTGACACCGGCAAAGTACTCACGCCGAGCGAGGTCTATGCGCAGAACGTGAACTCCACCGTCGGCATCACGACCTCCATCACCACGAACTACTTCGGCTACCAGACCACATCCGCCGCGGCCGGCTCCGGCTTCATCCTGACGCAGGACGGCTACATCCTCACCAACTATCACGTGGTTGAAGGCTCCAACTCCATCAAGGTCACGACCTATGACGGCACGAGCTACGATGCGCAGCTGATCGGCTACGACGAGAGCAACGACATCGCCGTTCTGAAGATCGACGCGTCTGACCTGACCCCGGTGGTTCTGGGCGACTCCGATACACTGAACGTCGGCGACAGCGTCGTCGCCATCGGCAACCCGCTCGGCGAGCTGACGTTCTCGCTCACGACCGGCGTTGTCAGCGCGCTTGACCGTCCCGTCACCCTCTCCACCGGCACGACCATGAACCTCATCCAGACCGACTGCGCCATCAACTCCGGCAACTCCGGCGGCGCACTGTTCAACCTCTACGGCGAGGTCATCGGCATCACGAACGCAAAATATTCCTCTTCGGGCTCGTCCTCTGAGGCTTCCATCGACAACATCGGCTTCGCCATCCCCATCGATCAGGTCCGCTCGATCTTTGAGTCGATCATCACGAACGGCTATATCGTAAAGCCCTACATCGGCGTGACCGTCTCCGACGTGTCCTCCGAGAGCCAGAGCTACGGTCTGCCGCAGGGTGCGGCTGTCCGCTCCGTCACGGAAAACGGCCCGGCTGCCGAGGCAGGACTGCAGGAGAACGACATCATCACCGCCGTGAACGGCGAAACGATCACCGGCAGCAATGATCTGGTCAAGCTCGTCAAGGCTTCCGCCGCAGGCGATACGCTGGAGCTGACCGTCTACCGTCAGGGCCAGACCACGACGCTCACCCTGACCGTCGGCGAACAGAAGACCGACGCGCTGCCCGCCCAGACCACCGACCAGAACCAGCAGTCCCAGCAGGGCTATTATGACGGCGGCCAGTCCGGCCAGTCCGATAATCAGTTCGGCGGCTCGTGGCCCTTCGGCTTTGGTTTCGGCGGCTAACATTACCCGCTTCTGACCGGTTTCTTCTCTACTCCTCCATGATTTCTTCCTTCCGGTCGTAAAAACGGCGGACGCTGCTTTACGCAGCGCCCGCCGTTTTGCGTATTTTATTTACCGCAGCAAATTCCAGCTGCGATGCAGGAGCAGCCAGACCGTGAACGGCCCGATCAGGTAAACGACCGCGCCGATGCCGCCGCCCAGAATGAGCTGCGCGGCGCTCAGCAGCACAGCCGCTGCGGCCAGGATATAAAACGCCAGCTTCCGCTTCGACACGAGGAACCAGATCACGCAGCCGAACTGCACGGCAACCAGCACGCCGACCACGATTAAACGGATCGGTTCGGCCTCAATGATCGACAGCAGCTGTCTCAGGTACTCTTCCATATAGGCCAGCTCTTCAAACTGCCCCAGGATCTCAAAATAGAAGTCCCGGAACCGGTAGACCAGCAGTGTAATGGCGAAGCTCAACAGTAAATTGCCCAGATAGATCGCGCACAGGACCAGCCAGAACGTCACATAGCCGCTGAATTTCAGCTTGCCGTCCTCCTGCCGCCAGACAGCGCCGCGCGGCTGCGGCTGGGTATCGAAGGCTGTCTCCCGCGGAAATGGATCTGCTTCCTGCTCCGGCTGCGCAGACTCCGGCCTTCCGTAACGCTTGACCAGCGCACCGCAGTCCGGGCAGATCAGGACGTTGTCGTCCACTTCCTTCCCGCAATTATAGCATTTCTGCACGGTATCATTTCCTCCTGCGCCTGTTTTCTTTATTCTAGCGTGAAAAAGCGCGAAAGTCAATGCGGTGCTGTTCAGAGCATTTTATGCAATGTTTTCAGCACGATTTTGCATTTACTTTCGTTTCCGCGCAGCATATAATACCAGCAGAGGCGCACAGGAGGGATGCACGGTGCGATTTACCAAGATGAACGGCGCGGGCAACGACTTTATCCTGCTCGACGCCATCGCGGAGCCGTTCGACGAAAGCGCCGCGCCCGCTCTGGCCCGCGCGCTGTGCGACCGGCGGCGGTCTGTCGGTGCGGACGGTCTGATGCTCGTGACGCGGGCGGAGGGCGATGCGGACTACCGGATGCGGTTTTACAATTCCGACGGCTCGCTCGGCGAAATGTGCGGCAACGGCGCACGGTGCATCTGCCGGTACGGCTATGCACGCGGCTATGCAGGCCCCGTACAGCGCGTGGAGACGACCGCAGGACTTGTGACCGGCTGGCGCATCACGGAGGAGCAGTACCGCATCCGGCTCAACACGCCGTCTGTTGTGGAGCTGGAAAAGCAGCTGGACGCGGATGGCAGGACATACCGGTGCAGCTACGTGGAGCTTGGAAGCCCTGGCATCCCGCATCTGGCGCTGGAAATGCCCGCGCTGGCAAAACAGAGCGAGGACGCGCTCCGGCGGCTTGGCCGGGCACTCCGGTATCATCCGGCGCTGCCAAAGGGCGCAAACGTCAACTTTTACGAGCTGACCGGCCCGGATGAGATCCTGGAAAAGACATACGAGCGCGGCGTAGAGGACTTTACGCTCGCCTGCGGCACGGGCACAGGCTCGGTCGCGGCGGCGCTGACGCTTCTTGGAAGGGTCAGCGGCAAAAACGTCCGCGTCCGCATGGACGGCGGTGAGCTGACGGTCGACGCGGAAGAAAAAGACGGAAGCATTGAAAACCTGTACCTGACCGGCCCGGCGGCGATGGTCTGCGCGGGCGAGATTCTGGACGAAGCAATTTTGAAGCTTGTAAAAAGGCAGGAGGAGAAAACATGAAAAAGAGTAACTTTTGGAAAAGCTACGGATTTCTGATCCTGATGCTGACCGGCATCGTCGCCGGCTGCGTCGTGGGCGCGATCTGGCCCGCAGTCATGGAAGTCGTTGACGGCGAAACGATTATTGTCGACAAGGGCGCGACCGTGCTCGAGCCGCTCGGCACGGTGTTCCTGAACCTGATGTTCTGCATCGCCGTTCCCACGGTGTTCTGCTCTATTTCGTCGTCGATTGCAAACATGCAGAGCGCCAGGCGCGCGGGCAAGATCATGGGCGTGACCATCGCGACCTTCCTCGTGACCGCCGCGTTCGCCGCCGTCATCATGTACGTGACGGTGCGGCTTATCCCGCCGGTCGTGGGCGAATATGCGCTGGTCGAGGGCGAGGTCGGCGGCACGCTGGGCGTGGCCGACATGATTGTCAACTTCTTTACGAAGCCCGATTTTACCGAACTGTTCAGCCGCAGGGCCATTCTGCCGCTCATCGTCGCGGCGATCCTGTTCGGCTTCGGCATCCAGATGGCGGGTGGCGCGGAGACGAAGACCGCGAAGCTGCTCGAGGACGTCACGAACTGCATCATGAAGACGTTCAAGATCATCACCTATTACGCGCCCATCGGCTTCTTCGGCTTCTTCGCGTATCTCATCGCCTACCACGGCTCTGACCTCATCGGCGATTATGGCCGCGCGCTTGCGATCTATTATATTCTGAGTTTTGTTTATATGCTCGTCTTCTCCCCGATCTACGCCCGCTTCGGCGGCGGAAAGGGTGCGGCGAAGGTCATGTTCTCCAAGCTGTTCCGCCCGGCTGCCATGAGTTTTGGCACGTGCTCGTCCGTCGCGACGATTCCGACAAACATGGAGGTCGCGGAGGAAACGGGAATCTCCAAGGACGTATCCAATATCGTCATCCCCCTCGGCGCGACGATGCACATGGACGGCTCCGCCATGTCCGCCATCATCAAGGTCGCGTTCCTGTTCGGAATGTTCGGGCAGGACTTCACGACGGGCCGCGCAATCCTTGCGATCATCGTCGCCGTGTTCTCCTCGGTCGCCATGTCCGGCATCCCCGGCGGCGGCGGCACGGGCGAACTCGTTCTGTGCTCGATCTTCTTCCCGGATCATCTGGCCGTCGCCTTCCCCATCGCGCTGGCGCTCGGCAATCTGGTCGATCCCCCCGCGACGATGGTCAACTCTGCTGGCGATTACGTTGTCTCCTTCATCGTCTCCCGCTATGTTGACGGCAAAGACTGGCTGCAGAAGCGGCTGGCCGGAAAGAAGGAAGCGGATGCTTCCGAGCTTCGATAACGACCCGCATTTCCCGCCGGTGTGCCCCATTTTCGGGCACACCGGCGTTTGTGTCTGTTGACACAAACGGCAGCACCGCACAATTTTATCTGCGAGCCAAATTATGTGGTGTTGCCCTGAAATTTTTTCAGGTTTTCATATTTTTTCCGTTCTGCGTTTTTGTGCTTTTTACCTATTTGGGACAATTTCGCCGAATAGCACCGGCAGAAACCGGCAAAATCAATAAAAAAGCGCAATGCAGAAAATTGTTGTGGATATTCTTGACGAACCGTGATATACTGCTAATTGGTGAACAATGGCCTAACTGGAAATATGCTTCACCAGCCAGAATTTTTAATTTTTTTAGAAAGAGGTTAATATACGATGGCAGAACTGAATTTGAGCAAGTATGGCATCTCCGGCACCACCGAGATCGTCCACAATCCTTCCTACGAGATGCTCTTCGCCGAAGAGACGAAGCCTGGTCTGGAAGGCTATGAGGTCGGCCAGGTCAGCGAGCTGGGCGCCGTCAACGTCATGACCGGCATCTACACCGGCCGCTCCCCCAAAGACAAGTATATCGTCGTCGACGACAACTCCAAGGACACCGTGTGGTGGACCTCCGATGCGTACAAGAACGACAACCACCCCATGACCGAGCAGGTCTGGAAGGCCGTCAAGGATCTGGCTGTCGGCGAGCTGTGCAACAAGAAGCTGTACGTGGTCGACGCCTTCTGCGGCGCCAACAAGGACACCCGCATGGCCATCCGCTTCATCATGGAGGTCGCATGGCAGGCACATTTCGTCACCAATATGTTCATCCGCCCGTCTGCGGAGGAGCTGGAAAACTTCGAGCCGGACTTCGTCGTCTACAACGCGTCCAAGGCCAAGGTCGAGAACTATAAAGAGCTGGGCCTCAACTCCGAGACCTGCGTCGCCTTCAACATCACCAGCCGTGAGCAGGTCATCATCAACACTTGGTACGGCGGCGAGATGAAGAAGGGTATGTTCTCCATGATGAACTACTATCTGCCGCTCAAGGGCATCGCTTCCATGCACTGCTCCGCCAACACCGACATGAACGGCGAGAACACCGCCATCTTCTTCGGCCTGTCCGGCACCGGCAAGACCACCCTCTCCACCGACCCGAAGCGCCTTCTCATCGGCGACGACGAGCACGGCTGGGACGACAACGGCGTGTTTAACTTCGAGGGCGGCTGCTACGCCAAGGTCATCAACCTCGACAAGGAGTCCGAGCCCGACATCTACAACGCCATCAAGCGCAACGCGCTGCTGGAGAACGTCACGCTCGACAAGGACGGCAAGATCGACTTCGCCGACAAGTCCGTCACCGAGAACACCCGCGTCTCCTACCCCATCGACCACATTGAGAAGATCGTCCGCCCGGTTTCCTCCGCACCGGCCGCAAAGAACGTCATCTTCCTGTCCGCCGACGCCTTCGGCGTTCTGCCTCCCGTCTCCATCCTGACGCCGGAGCAGACCAAGTACTACTTCCTGTCCGGCTTCACCGCGAAGCTGGCCGGCACCGAGCGCGGCATCACCGAGCCCACCCCGACCTTCTCCGCCTGCTTCGGCCAGGCCTTCCTCGAGCTGCATCCGACCAAGTACGCCGAAGAGCTCGTCAAGAAGATGGAAAAGAGCGGCGCGAAGGCGTACCTCGTCAACACCGGCTGGAACGGCACCGGCAAGCGTATCTCCATCAAGGATACCCGCGGCATCATCGACGCCATCCTGAACGGCGATATCAACAAGGCTCCGACCAAGAAGCTGCCGTACTTCGACTTTGAGATCCCCACCGAGCTGACCGGCGTCGCCACCGAGATCCTCGATCCGCGCGACACCTACGCCGATGCGGCTGACTGGGACGTCAAGGCAAAGGACCTCGCCTCCCGCTTCGTCAAGAACTTCGTCAAGTACGAAGGCAACGAAGCCGGCAAGGCGCTCGTCGCAGCTGGCCCGCAGCTCTAAGCACCAGGCATTTTTCTCCGAAGCCCGTATCAGACGCGCAAGCGGGCTTTGGACGCTTCAAGGCATTTTCTTAACAGCCGCTTGATTTTACACGCGGCCCGATATCAGGCATACTGGATGATAGCGCGAGACACGCCGCGGCAATCTCGCTGCAGCGTGTCTTTTCATTCATGTGCCTGATTCTCATAATCGATAAACGCCATACGGCGTGAAAAATGGAGGAGCACACATGAAAAAAGTTCAAATTACTGAAACTGTCCTTCGTGATGCCAACCAGTCTTTGATGGCGACCCGTCTTCCGTATTCCGATTTTGCCGAGATCCTGCCCGAAATGAACAAGGCCGGCTATTACTCCGTGGAATGCTGGGGCGGCGCGACGTTCGATTCCTGCCTGCGCTATCTGGGCGAGGACCCGTGGCAGAGACTGCGCGATATCCGCAAGGCCATGCCCGACACCAAGCTGCAGATGCTGCTGCGCGGCCAGAACCTGCTCGGCTACAAGCACTACCATGACGATGTCGTTGAAAAGTTTGTCGAGCTGTCCATCAAGAACGGCATCGACATCCTGCGTATCTTCGACGCACTGAACGACTTCCGCAACATCGCCACCGCTCTTGAGGCGACCAAGAAATATGCCACCAAAAACACCGTCGCGTCCGGCTGCATCTCCTACACGCAGAGCCCGGTCCACACGGTTGAAAAATATGTCGAGATGTGCAAGGAGCTCAAGAACATGGGCTTCGATACCATCTGCCTGAAGGACATGGCCGGCACCATGAGCCCGTATGAGGCCGAGCACCTCATCAAGGGCATCAAGGACGCCGTCGGCGATGTCCCCCTGATCCTGCACACCCACTGCACCACCGGCATGGCTTACATGACCGTGACGAAGGCCATCGAGTCCGGCATCGACGTGATCGACTGCGCGACCTCCTGTTTCTCCAACGGCACGAGCCAGCCCTCCACCGAAACCATGTTCTACGCTCTGGGCCAGTACGGCATCGAGACGGGCCTGAACGAGGACGTTATCAACAAGGTCAACGATTACTTCAAGCCCATCAAGCAGAAGTACGTCGATTCCGGCCGCATCAGCGCCAAGTCCATGGCGACCGACGCGCAGGCGCTCGTCTACAAGGTCCCCGGCGGTATGCTCTCCAACATGATCGCAAACCTGACCGATATGAAGGCCATGGATAAGTTCGACGCAGCGCTCAAGGAGATCCCCGAGGTCCGCAAGGATCTGGGCTATCCCCCGCTGGTCACGCCGCTGTCCCAGATGGTCGGCAACCAGGCTGTTACCAACGTCCTGATGGGCGAACGCTACAAGATCGTCTCCAAGGAAGTGCAGAACTACTTCAGAGGCCAGTACGGCATCGCGCCCGCGCCCGTCTCCGAATCGCTGCAGGCCAAGATCCTCGGCGAGGGCGGCAAGCCTGTCGACTGCCGCATTGAAGACGCCAAGCGCACCGGCGAGGACTTCAAGAAGGCCAAGGAAGCACTCGGCGATCTGGCACGCTCGGAAGAGGACGTCATGAGCTACATCTGCTATCCGGATCAGGCCATGAAGTTCTTCGAGGACCGCAAGGCCAAGGAAGAAAACATCTGCACCTACGTCATCGAAGAAGCGTAAGCGAGGTGGCCTGAGATGTTTTTTGTCAATGCTGCTCTGAATGATATTTCCATCGGCACCGCGGGCCTCGTAGCCCTGCTGGGCTATGCCGTCGTGTTTATCGGTCTGATCGCGCTGATGGTCGTTGTCATGATCATGGGCAAGGTCATGTCCGCGAAGAAGACCGCGCCTGCCGCCGCTCCCGCTGCAGCAGCTGCCGCTCCGGCTCCTGCGCCCAAGGCTGCCCCCGCGCTTGCCACAGGCGTCGCCGGCGAATGCAAGCTCTATAACGTCGGCGACCGCGAAGCCGCTATGCTCATGGCCATCGTCGCCAACAAGCTCGGCAAGCCCCTCAATACCCTGCGCTTCAAATCGATGAAGGAGGTCATCTGATATGAAATACAAGATCACGCTCAACGGCAAAACCTATGAGGTCGAGGTCGAAGAAGGCCAGGCCATGCTCGTCGACGAGTACGAGGCATATAAGCCCGCCGCTCCCGCTCCCGCCGCAGCACCCGCACCCGCGCCCGCAGCTGCTCCCGCTGCCGCTCCTGCCGCAGCGCCCGCTGCTCCCACGGCTGTCGCCGCAGGCGAAGTCGTCGCGGCTCCGATGCCCGGCAACATTCTGAAGGTCAACTGCTCCCAGGGTCAGGCCGTCAAGGCCGGCGACATTCTGGTCGTGCTCGAGGCCATGAAGATGGAAAATGAGATCCTTGCCCCGCGTGACGGCACGGTCGCACAGGTCGTGACCACCAAGGGCGCTGTTGTGGATACAGGTGCTCCGCTGGTCGTTCTGGCATAAGGAGGATCAAAGATGTTTAATGTTGGTGATACCCTGTTAAAGCTGGCGACAGAATCCGGCTTTGCGGGCTTCTTCGCAAACGGCGGCTGGCAGAACCTTGTCATGGTCGTCATCGCCTGCGTGCTGCTGTACCTCGGCATCGTCAAGGGCTTCGAGCCGCTGCTGCTCGTCGGCATCGCGTTCGGCTGCCTGCTTGCGAACGTCAGCTACTTCCCCGGTCTGGACGCGGTCAACCCCGAGCTGAACGCGACCAACGCCATGTACCACCCCGAGCTCTGGAGCGCGTTCCTTGACTCCACCAGCCCCTACTATCACAGCTACGGCCACATTCTGTCGAATGCAGGCCTGCTGGATATCTTCTACATCGGCGTCAAGGCCGGTCTCTACCCGTCCCTGATCTTCATGGGCGTCGGCGCCATGACCGACTTCGGCCCCCTGATCGCAGATCCGAAGAGCCTGCTGCTCGGCGCTGCGGCTCAGCTGGGCGTGTTCGTCGCCTTCTTCGGCGCGATCTGCCTGAACTTCACCGGCCCCGAGGCTGCCTCCATCGGCATAATCGGCGGCGCAGACGGCCCGACGGCCATCTTCCTGACCAACAAGCTCGCTCCGCAGCTGCTGGGCGCGATCGCGATCGCGGCTTACTCCTACATGGCCTTGATCCCGATGATCCAACCCCCGATCATGAAGCTCATGACCTCGGACGCGGACCGCAAGATCAAGATGGTGCAGGCGCGTGTCGTCTCCAAGACCGAGAAGATCCTCTTCCCGATCATCGTCACCATCTTCGTCATCCTGCTCCTGCCGTCCACGGCTCCGCTGATCGGCTGCCTGATGCTCGGCAACCTGTTCCGTGAATGCGGCTGCACCGACCGTCTGTCCGACACCGTGCAGAACGCGCTCATGAACATCGTCACGATCTTCCTCTCCACCTCCGTTGGCGCGACCATGGTTGCCTCCAACTTCCTGAAGCCCGAGACCCTGAAGATCATCTTCCTCGGCCTCGTTGCTTTCGGCATCTCCACGGCCGGCGGCCTCATCGGCGGCAACATCATGTGCAAGCTGTCCGGCAAGAAGGTCAACCCGCTGATCGGCTCGGCCGGCGTCTCCGCCGTCCCGATGGCCGCGCGTGTTTCCCAGATGGTCGGCCAGAAGGCCAACCCCGCCAACTTCCTGCTCATGCACGCCATGGGCCCGAACGTCGCGGGCGTCATCGGCTCCGCCATCGCGGCAGGCTTCCTGCTCGCCGTCTTCGGCTAAGTCCCGTTTTCCAAAAGACCGTGCTGCCCCGCAGCACGGTCTTTCATTTTCACTATTGAGAAACGACTGCCGCTGTGGTACAATATCTGCAAATAAACCGCGCTTTCCCCCGGCCTTGCGCGAAAAGGAGATAAGAAGCCATGAAATTGGGCATCGTTGGGCTTCCAAACGTTGGCAAGTCTACCTTATTTAATGCAATTACAAATGCGGGCGTTGCGGCGGACAACTATGCGTTCTGCACCATCGACCCGAACGTCGGCGTTGTGTCCGTGCCGGACAAGCGGCTCGAATGGCTGCGCGACCAGCACAACCCCAAGAAGTTCACCCCCGCTGTGATCGAATTCGTCGACATTGCGGGTCTGGTCAAAGGTGCGTCCAGAGGCGAGGGTCTGGGCAACAAGTTCCTTGCCAACATCCGCGGCTGCGACGCCATCGTCCATGTCGTGCGCTGCTTCGACGACGCAAACGTCACGCACGTTGAGGGTTCGACCGACCCGCTGCGCGACATCGACATCATCAACACCGAGCTGATCATGGCCGACCTTGAAATGATCGACCGCCGCATCGACAAGGCGCAGAAAAACGCCAAGGGCGGCGACAAGCGCTTCAACCACGAGGTCGAGGTCTTCACGGCCCTGCGCGACTATATGAACGAAGGCAATCTGGCCCGCACGTTCGAATGCTCCGAGGACGACGCCGCCATGATCGCCACCAGTGATCTGCTGACGCTCCGCAAGACGATCTATGCCGCAAACCTGAGTGAAAACGACGTGAACCAACCCGAAGCCTGCAAGTATTTCACGCAGGTGCAGGCGCTGGCCGCGAAGGAGGGCAGCGAGGTTCTGCCCATCTGCGCAAAGCTTGAGGCCGACATTGCCGAGCTTGACGACCCGGACGAGAAGGCCATGTTCATGGAAGAGCTGGGATTGCAGCAGTCCGGCCTTGACCGGCTGATCCAGTGCAGCTACGAGCTGCTGGGCCTCATCTCCTTCCTGACGGCAGGCGCGGACGAGTGCCGCGCATGGACGATCAAAAAGGGCACGAAGGCCCCGCAGGCCGCCGGTAAGATCCATTCCGACTTTGAACGCGGCTTTATCCGCGCCGAGGTCATTGCTTTCGACGATCTCAAGGCCTGCGGCACGCTGGCCAATGCGAAGGCAAAGGGCCTGCTGCGCAGCGAGGGCAAGGAATACGTCATGCACGACGGCGACGTCGTGAACTTCCTGTTCAACGTGTAAGCAGCAGACCGCAGCAGCACCCCAACGGCTTCCCCCTCCGGGGAAGCCGTTTAAAATATGCCCGCACTTGTCGATTTTCCACAATTCCGCAGATCCGGGACGGAATTTCTTTTTGCAGTATTGCTTCTTTACATTAGCGAATCAGTATGGTAAATTATTAGCACGATAAACAATCCACTACCCGATCTTAAACTTTCAGGAGGAACAAAAAATGAAAAAGATGACCGCTCTGCTGCTGGCTGCGCTGATGGTTCTGTCCATGGCGGCCTGCGCGTCCAAGCCCGCCGAGACTGCCGAATCCGATCTTGCCTACATTCAGGACAAGGGAACGCTCGTCGTCGGCATTACCGATTTTGCCCCGATGGACTATCAGAACGAATCCGGCGAATGGGTCGGCTTCGACGCCGATCTGGCCAAGGCCTTTGCCGAGTCCCTCGGCGTCAAGGTGGAATTCGTCGAGATCGTCTGGGACAACAAGGTTCTGGAGCTCGACAGCAAGACCATCGACTGCGTCTGGAACGGCATGACGCTCACGTCCGAGGTCACAAGCGCCATGGCGTGCTCCAACGCCTACTGCAACAACGCGCAGGTCGTGATCGTCCCGGCTGATAAGGCCGCCGACTATCAGACCGTCGAATCCGTCAAAGATCTGACCTTCGCCGCCGAAGCCGGCTCCGCCGGTGAGGCTGAGCTGAACGCCCTCGGCTACAGCGTCACGCCTGTCTCCGCCCAGTCCGACGCGCTGATGGAGGTCGCCGCCGGGACGTCCGACGCCGCCGTCATCGACTCCCTCATGGCTGCCGCCATGGTCGGCGAAGGCACGGGCTACGCGAACCTCACCTACACCTGCGGCCTCAACTCCGAAGAGTACGGCGTCGGCTTCCGCAAGGGCTCCGACCTTGTCCAGAAGCTGAACGATTTCTTCAAGGCCAGCTATGCCGACGGCTCCATGCTGAAGATCGCAGAGACTTACGGCGTACAGGCTGCCGTCATCGAACAGAAGTGATTGACACAGCGCTGCTTTTCCAGTAAGATAGACAACGGTTTCCCCGGCGGAGCTGCCGCCGGGGAAACCGCCGTGTCCAGACTAACGACAGGCGGTACATACCATGACGACTTTTTCCGAACAGTTCCCCATTGTCTTTCAGGCGCTGAATATTGGCTTTTTACAGACGCTCAAGCTGTTTTTCGTGACGCTCATCGGCGCGATCCCGCTGGGCCTGCTCATTTCCTTCGGCTCTATGAGCAACTGGGCGCCGCTTGGCTTTCTGCGCCCGCTTCTTAAAAATCTGCCGAAAAACACGAAGCTGACGTGGTGGCAGCGATTCCAGATCTGGTGCTATGTGGACTTCAAGCCCATCCGCATCATCGTCCGCTTCATCATCTGGGTCGTGCGCGGCACGCCGCTGATGCTCCAGCTGCTGGTGTTCTATTATTTTCCCGGCCTTGTGCTGGGCAAAAACATCTGGGGCGGCGGCGAAGCCGGGCGCTTCCTCGCGTCCTCCATCGCGTTCATTTTCAATTACGCGTGCTATTTCTCCGAGATCTTCCGCGGCGGCATCCAGGGTGTCCCCAAGGGCCAGCAGGAGGCCGGGCAGGTGCTCGGCATGACGAACCGGCAGATCTTCTTCAAGGTCACGCTTCTGCAGATGGTCAAGCGTATTGTCCCGCCCATGTCCAACGAGATCATCACGCTGGTCAAGGACACGTCCCTGTCCCGCATCATCGCCCTGCAGGAGATCATCTGGGCCGGTCAGGCGTTTTTGAAGGGCTCACAGGGCATTTCCGGCGCGATCTGGCCGCTGTTCTTCACGGGCATTTACTATCTGCTCTTCTCCGGCGTTTTGCAGCTGCTGCTTGACGGGCTGGAGAAGAAGCTGGACTATTTCAAGGCGTAAGGAGGCGGCGATATGTCTGTTCTGGAAGTCAGAAATCTGAAAAAAAGCTTCGGTAAGGACACCGTCGTCCTCAAGGGCGTCGATTTTTCGCTTGAAAAGGGCGAGACGGTCGCCATCATCGGCTCGTCCGGCAGCGGCAAGACGACGCTGCTGCGCTGCCTCAATTTCCTGACCGTCCCCGACGAGGGACAGATCGTGGTGAACGACGAAACGCTCTTCGACGACGCCGACCCCAATACGCAGAAGGAGCGTGAAATTCGCCGCAAGCGGCTGCACTTCGGCCTTGTGTTCCAGAATTTCAATCTGTTCCCGCAGTATACGGCCCGGCAGAACGTCATGCTGGCAAGCGAGCTGCTGGCAAAGGAGCAGCCGGACTACAAGGCACAGAAAAAGCTGCTCCACGCGCAGATCGCCGCCCGGGCTGAGGAGCTTCTGACGCAGGTGGGGCTGAAGGAAAAGATGGATCTGTACCCGCACCAGCTCTCCGGCGGCCAGCAGCAGCGCGTGGCCATCGCGCGGGCGCTGGCCCTGCAGCCGGATATCCTCTGCTTTGACGAGCCGACCTCGGCGCTCGACCCTGAGCTGACCGGCGAGGTGCTGAAGGTCATCCGTTCGCTTTCCGAGCAGCATATGACGATGATCATCGTCACGCACGAAATGGCGTTCGCCCGCGACGTCGCCAACCGCGTGATCTTCATGGACGGCGGCGTGATCGTCGAGCAGGGCCCGGCACGCGATGTGATCGAAAACCCGCAGGCTGAGCGCACAAAGCAGTTCCTCGCCCGCTACCGGGAGAACCAGTAACCGGCACGCTATCAGGGATTTTATATGCGCAGATACCGTGAAACACAAGATGTTGTGTTTCACGGTATTATTTGTTTTCGATATCCACAAAATATAGAGACAAGCCCTTGACATCGGACACAATATCCAGTATAGTTATGACTGCGCCGCACGGGATGTGCTGCACGCAAAGCCTGTCCCCGCGCGTTTTTTTACGCGCGCACAAATAGAAAGCGAGGAACCAGCATGAAGATCATCAAGCGAAACGGCTCGGAGGCGACGTTCGATATCGTCAAGATCATCGCAGCCGTGACCAAGGCCAATAACGTCGTCTCGGAGGACGAGCGGCTGACGCCGATGCAGATCCGCCGCATCGCCGAGAGCGTGGAAAACAGCTGCCTGTCCATGAACCGCGCACTGTCCGTCGAGGAAATTCAGGATCTGGTCGAGAACCGGATCATGGCCCACGGCGCATTCGAGGTCGCCAAGAACTACATCACCTACCGCTATACCCGCACGCTTGTGCGCAAGTCCAACACGACGGACGAGAAGATCCTGTCCCTGATCGAGTCGAACAACGAGGAGGTCAAGCAGGAGAATTCCAACAAGAACCCCACCGTCAACGCCGTCCAGCGCGACTATATGGCGGGTGAGGTGTCGAAGGACCTGACGGCCCGCGTGCTGCTGCCGCAGGACATCGTCGACGCGCACAACGAGGGCATCATCCACTTCCACGACGCGGATTATTTCGCCCAGCATATGCACAACTGCGATCTGGTCAATCTGGAGGATATGCTGCAGAACGGCACGGTCATTTCCGGCACGCTGATTGAAAAGCCGCACAGCTTCTCCACGGCCTGCAACATTGCGACCCAGATCATCGCGCAGATCGCCTCGAACCAGTATGGCGGCCAGTCCATTTCCCTGACACACCTGGCCCCGTTTGTCGATATTTCCCGGCAGAAGATCCGCCGCTCCGTGCTCGAAGAGATCAAGTCCTTCGGCGTGCAGCCCTCGGAGGAGGCCATCACCAACGTCGTCGAGACGCGTCTGCGCGACGAGATCCGCCGCGGCGTGCAGACCATCCAGTATCAGGTCGTCACGCTCATGACCACCAACGGCCAGGCCCCGTTCATCACCGTCTTCATGTATCTCGGCGAGGCCAGAACCGAGCAGGAGCGCAAAGATCTTGCCATCATCATCGAAGAAACGCTCCGCCAGCGCATCGAAGGTGTCAAGAATGAAAAGGGCGTGTGGATCACCCCGGCCTTCCCGAAGCTCATCTATGTGCTCGAAGAGGACAATATCACAGAGGACAGCCCCTATTGGGAGCTGACGAAGCTGGCCGCCCGCTGCACGGCCAAGCGGATGGTCCCGGATTATATCTCGGAGAAAAAGATGCGCGAGCTGAAGCTCTCCAAAGGCGAAACGCCGGGCCACGGCGACGTGTACACCTGCATGGGCTGCCGCAGCTTCCTGACGCCCGACCGCTCCGGCACCGGCTGGAACAACGTCGCAAACGCCGGCAACTATGAACCGGGCAAGCCCAAATATTACGGCCGCTTCAATCAGGGCGTCGTGACGATCAATCTGGTCGACATCGCGCTGTCGTCCGGCGGCGGACTGGATAAGTTCTGGAAGATCTTTGACGACCGGCTCGACCTGTGCTACCGTGCGCTCATGTGCCGCCACAACCGGCTCAAGGGCACGCTGTCCGACGCCGCGCCGATCCTCTGGCAGTACGGCGCGCTGGCCCGCCTCAAAAAGGGCGAACCCATCGACAAGCTGCTCTACGGCGGATATTCGACAATTTCCCTCGGCTACGCGGGACTTTATGAGTGCGTCAAGTACATGACCGGCAAGTCCCACACCGACCCGGCCGCCACGCCGTTCGCACTCGATATCATGCACCACCTCAACGACGCGTGCGCCAAGTGGAAGGCCGAGACGGACATCGATTTCTCGCTCTACGGCACGCCGCTGGAATCCACGACGTATAAATTCGCCAAGTGCCTGCAAAAGCGCTTCGGCATCGTCCCCGGCATCACGGATAAGAACTATATCACAAATTCCTATCACATCCATGTGACCGAGCATATCAACGCCTTTGATAAGCTGGCCTTTGAGTCGCAGTTCCAGGCGCTCTCCCCCGGCGGCGCGATCAGCTATGTCGAGGTCCCGAATATGCAGCAGAACCTCGACGCCGTGCTGGAGGTCATGAAGTTCATCTATGACCACATCATGTACGCCGAACTCAACACGAAGTCTGATTACTGTCAGGTCTGCGGCTACGACGGCGAGATCGAGATCAAGGAGGACGAGGACGGCAAGCTCATCTGGGTCTGCCCGCAGTGCGGCAACACCGACCAGTCCAAGATGAACGTCGCCCGCCGCACCTGCGGCTACATCGGCACCCAGTACTGGAACCAGGGCCGCACCCAGGAGATCCGCGACCGCGTGCTGCATCTGTAATTCTGAAATTCGATCTGCAATAAGACATTTTCGTTAAAAAACAGCCCTGCTTGGCACCTTTGCAGTGTCAAGCAGGGCTGTTTTCTGAAGTATGTGTGCAGCATCGGCTGCTGTGCCGCCTCCGGGGCATCCTGTTATTTTGTCAGGTATCGGTGCAGCAGGACGGCGACCTCGGCACGGTTCGCGCCGGTCTGGGGGTTCAGCTTCGAGCCGCTTCCCTTGAGATAGCCGCAGCCGACAGCCCAGCGCATCGCATCGACAGCGTAGGCGCTGACATCGGAGGCATCCGTATAGCTGCGCAGGCTTGCGGACACGGCGGGTTTTCCGGAAAGCCGGTAGAGAATGGAAGCCAGCTGCTCGCGCGTGACGGCCTGCTTCATGCAGAATTCCGTCTCGCTCACGCCGCCCGCAACGCCGTTTTTCCAGGCCCAGACGACCGCGTCATAGGCGTAATCCGATTCCGAAACGTCCGTGAACGGGAGGCTTCCTCCGGAAACGGCGGGAGAACCGGCGCTCCGGTACAGAATCAAAATCAGATCACCGCGCGTCATGCTGCCGCGCCAGTTGAAGGTCGACGCGTCTGCGCCCTGAATCAGCCCGTAGCCGTTCATGAAATCAACGGCGTCCGCCGCCCATGCGCACGTCCCGGCGTTCACATCCGAGAAGACGGCGGAGGACTGCTTCGACGTGACGCGGACGGTCAGCTCACCCGTGCCGAGCTGCGTGCCGCCGCTGTCATAGGCGGTATAGACGAGCTTCAGCTGCGAGGCGCAGTCTGCTGCCGGGAGGAAGTAGAGCGCGTCCAGAAGCGGCTCCGATTTCCCGTCGTCCGTCAGATAGAACCGGTCCTCCGGATAGCGGACGGCGGTATACGCGCTGCCCGCCACGCTGCGGAAGTCCTTCAGCAGCCGTCCCGCGCTCGCCTCCGGCTGCTGGAAGCTGACGCAGACCGCATCCGGATATTGCTGCGCGATATGACCGGCGGCGTCCAGCGTCTTCAAGAACGCGCCGGATGCAGTGACGGTGCTGTCTCCGGAGACGGTGACGACGGCGCTGCCCTCGCAGCGCGTTCCGGCGGTGCCGACGGCGGTAAAGGGGATGCAGACGGTATACCGTGTGCGGTACGAGCCGGTCAGATACGCCGCCGTGTCGAGATCGAGCTGGGAAAAGCTCGCCTGATAATAGCACGCGTCCGTATCGGCCAGCGCCTGTCCGTCCTCCGCAGCCGTATAAAGCGCGCCGAACATGGACGCGCTGCCGGAGGCGCTCAGGTCGTAGCTCCTGCCGCCCGTCTCAGCCGTCGCGCGGGACACCGCAAACAGCACGTAGTCCAGCGTTTCGCCGGGCTTGCCCCGACCGGAAAATGCCTTGCTGAAATCAGCCTCGGAAAAGCGGACGCTGCCGCCGAAGCCGGCTGCGTACTCCACGCTGAGGCCCGGCACGGAAGCCGCGGCCGGCGTGATCGTGATAAACGCACCGGAGGCGGAATATGTTTTCCCCCCGACCGTCACGCTGACGCTCAGCGGCAGCTGCACGGCAGAGCCGGTCACGCCGCCCGCTTTGGTCAGCAGCTCAAGGCTCGACGAGGAAGAGCCTGCGTTCAGCGCCGTCGTGACGGGCTTGTCCGCGTCCTCGCCCCGGAACGCGGCAACTCCCTCGCGGTACGCCTGCCACGTGATGACGGCCCCGCCGCCAAGATATTCGCTCCATTCGCCGTCCGTCTCGCTCCGGCTGTAGACCGTGGCGGAAACCGTCGCGGAGCCGCCCGCCGTTACAACGGCGGGGACAGCGCTGACGGCGATCCTGTATGTATCCGCGCCGCCATCCGCCAGCGCAGCCGGAGCCAGCGCAGCCAGCACCGCGCATACCACCAGCAGCGCGGAGATCCGTTTCCAAACCCGTTTCATATCGTGACACCTCTTTCCGCAGCCGAGTGCCGCAGTGTTTGTTTTCTGCTTCCAGTTTACCGTATCTTTTCGGAATTGCAACACTTTTGTAAATAATTCAGGATTTCTTCACAACTTGCCGCCGCGCAATACGCCTCCTCCATGAACAGCGGCGCAATCGCCGTCGGACATAGAGGGGGCGTACCGTTACCGTCCCCGGTGCTTTTCCTTTCGCTTCTGCTGTCTGCGGTCAAATTTCAGCTGCTTTTCCGCGTCCCGCTGTTCGCGGGTGCGCGTTTTCCGTTCCTGCTTCTGCTCCTCCCGCTGCAGCTGCAATGCCTGCTGCGTCATAGTCCTTCGGTTCTGCGCCGAAGGTGATCTTGCAGACCGAGAGCGTCCCGCCCTCGAACCGCTCGAACACCCCGACCCAGAACGGCGCCTCAAAAAATACCGTCAGCCTTGTCAGATCACTGTCCATCACGAAACCCTCCTGATTGTATGGTACACAGGAACGGACGACCCGGAGGGGAGGGTTACTTACCTGCGCCGAAGTGCAGACGGCTGGGCTACCTACCAGCTCTGGCGGGTGAAGGCCCGCGTTGCGTTTTTATCCTGCGCGCGGCAGCCGCGCCTGCGCCCGCCGTCTGCATTCATATTACCAGAAAGCCGCCGGTAAATCCAGTCCCGCAAAAAATCCGCGCTGTCCGCCGCCGGAATCCATGTTTCAGAACAGATTTTACAATTTCACTTGCAGCCGTTCCCTTCTTCAGGATGCTGCACAAATTCACAAGTCCTCATTGTACAGGCCAATCCACCGCAGGATGAATAGTCTGCGGGGGAATTTTTTGTGGAAACTGACAGTTTTAACAAACGCGTGTACTTTTTCTTGATTTCTTTTGACAGTTGTGCTACACTGTCAAATGTAAGAGGACACCAACAATCAAAAAAACGCCCGGAGTATTGAGCATGGGGACAAGCGGACAAATCGTGCCGCGTGTTTGTTGTGCTTTTTTTTGCATCTGGCAAAAGCCAGAATATGGAGAGAGGCGGAATGAAATTTGGAACAACGACTTTATGAAGCCCTGCAGCGCAACCCCATTATCGCCGCTGTGCGCGACGACGAGGGGCTGGCGCAGTGCCTGCGCACCGATATCCAGACCGTATTCGTGCTTTACGGCGATATCTGCAATATCTCTGAGATCGTCCGGCAGATCAAGGACGCCGGAAAGATCGCCATCGTCCACGCCGATTTGATCAGCGGTCTGGCTGCGAAGGAGATCTCCGTCGATTTTCTCCGCCGCAGCACGCAGGCGGACGGCGTGATCTCCACCCGCGCGAACATGATCCAGCGGGCAAAGGAACTGAATATGATCGCGATTCTGCGGGTCTTTCTGATCGATTCCATGGCGCTCGATTCGGCGCTGAGCGCGAAGAATCTCAAGCCGGACGCCATCGACATCCTGCCCGGGCTGATGCCGTCGATGCTGCGCAAGGTGCGGCAGCTGACGGGGCTGCCGATCCTGACGGGTGGACTCATCACGGAAAAGAAAGAGGTCATGCAGGCGCTCGAGGCGGGCGCGCTCGCCATTTCCAGTACGGCCCCCGCCGTATGGCAGATGTGAGGAGGAACCGCATATGTGCACCGATACAAAGGGCAGGATCGCCGAGGCTGTTGAACAGATGCTGCAGACAAGGCCGGTCTGCAAGATCACGGTGCAGCGCGTGATGGAGCAGGCGCAGATGAAGCGGCAGAGCTTCTATTATCACTATCAGGATATCTACAGCGTGCTGGAATGGATTGTGGAGACGCAGCTGTGCGCCCCGCTGCAGTATGACGGCGCACAGGCCCCCGGCGAATGGTGTTTGCAGGCGCTGACGCTGCTACGGGAAAAGCAGCCGCTGCTGCGCAAGATCTCGCATGCACTCGGTCAGGAAACGATGTACCGGCTCACAGGGAAGGTCATTCGCCCGCAGCTCGCCCGGCTCCTGCCGGATCCGGCCGCGGTGGACGGCGCAACGCAGTCGCTTGCGCTGGATATGCTCTGTCAGGCCGCGTTCTGCACCGTCGACAGTCTCGTCGCTCGGCGGACGCCGCTCGACGCGGAAGCGTTTATGCACCAGCTTCAGGCGCTGTTCCTGACCGTGCAGCAGATTTGATTCTTTATTTTTGAAGCCCTTCTATTCTCTGGCTTTGCGCATAGAATGTTGTGTGCATATACGCTATAAATCAATCGATAAAATTTTATTTTTTGTTGATTTTGACATTATTCCAAGCTTGTCTAATGACAGCGGCACAGGTTTCCTGTATACTGACAGTTAGAAGATACCACCATAGAGTGATTCATTTTAATCTGCAAGAAAGATAAGGAGGACGTATTCATGGCAAAATACATCATGGCCCTGGACGCCGGCACGACTTCCAATCGCTGCATTCTCTTCAATGAGAGCGGCGAAATGTGCAGCGTCTCGCAGCGCGAATTCCCCCAATACTTTCCGAAGCCCGGCTGGGTCGAGCACGACGCAAATGAGATCTGGGCTACGCAGCTTGGCGTAGCCGTCGAGGCCATGCAGAAGATCGGCGCAACTGCCGCCGACATCGCGGCCATCGGCATCACCAACCAGCGCGAAACCGCCATCGTCTGGGATAAGGTCACAGGCGAGCCCATCCACCACGCTATCGTCTGGCAGTGCCGCCGCACGAGCGAATACTGCGACAGCCTGAAGGCCAAGGGCCTGACGGACAGCTTCCGGGCCAAGACCGGCCTCGTCATCGACGCCTATTTCTCCGGCACGAAGGTACACTGGCTGCTTGAAAACGTCCCCGGCGCACGCGAGCGCGCAGAGCGCGGCGAGCTGCTGTTCGGCACAGTCGAAACGTGGCTCATCTGGAAGCTGACGGGCGGCAAGGTCCATGTCACCGACTACTCCAACGCCTCCCGCACGATGCTCTTCAACATCAACACACTGCAGTGGGACGATGAGATCCTGAAGGAGCTGAACATCCCCAGATGCATGCTCCCGACCCCGATGCCGTCCAGCTGCATCTACGGCGAGACGGATCCGGCGCTGCTCGGCGGCCCGATCAAAATCGCAGGCGCTGCGGGCGACCAGCAGTCGGCTCTGTTCGGCCAGGCCTGCTATCATCCCGGCGAAGCCAAGAACACCTACGGCACCGGCGCGTTCCTGCTGATGAACACCGGTGAAAAGCCCGTCTTCTCCAAGAACGGCCTCGTCACCACCATCGCGTGGGGCCTGGACGGCAAGGTCGAATACGCGCTCGAAGGCTCCGTCTTCGTTGCGGGCGCCGCGATCCAGTGGCTGCGCGACGAGCTGAAGATCATCGAGTCCGCACCTGACTCCGAATACTATGCCGGCAAGGTCAAGGACACCAACGGCTGCTATGTCGTCCCGGCGTTCACCGGCCTCGGCGCACCGCACTGGGATCAATACGCACGCGGCACCATCGTCGGCATCACCCGCGGCGTCAACAAGAACCACATCATCCGCGCAACAATGGAATCCCTCGCCTATCAGGTCAACGACATCCTTGTCGCCATGCAGGCCGATTCCGGCATCAAGCTGGCCGCGCTGAACGTTGACGGCGGCGCGTCTGCCAACAACCTGCTGATGCAGATGCAGTCCGATATTTCCGGCGCTCCGGTCCAGCGTCCGACCTGTGTCGAGACGACCGCGATGGGCGCTGCGTATCTGGCTGGTCTTGCCGTCGGCTACTGGGCCAGCAAGGAGGACGTCGTCCGCAACCGCGCCATTGACCGTGTATTCCATCCGGAGATCACCGCAGAAGAGCGCGCAGCCAAGGTAAAGGGCTGGAACAAAGCTGTCAAGTGCTCCTACGGCTGGGCGAAGGACGAATAAAAAAGCTTTTTCAGGAGAAGAAACGGAAAACAACCAAATATTGATGTATGACAGGGAGGAGTATTCATGTTCTTAAAGTACTTATGTGAGTTCCTTGGCACAATGATGCTGATCCTGCTCGGCGACGGCGTCGTTGCAAACGTGACCCTCAACAAGTCCGGCATGAAGGGCGCAGGCTCCATCCAGATCACCATTGCATGGGGCCTTGCAGTCATGGTTCCCGCGTTCATCTTCGGCAAAGCCTCCGGTGCGAGCTTCAACCCCGCGCTGACCATCGCACTGGCAGCCGGTGGTATGTTCGACTGGGCGCTGGTTCCCGGCTACGTCATTGCGCAGATCCTCGGCGGTATCGTCGGCGGCGTTCTGGTCTACATTCTCTTCAAGGATCACTTTGACGCGACGGAAGATCCCGGCACCAAGCTCGGCGTCTTCTCCACCGGCCCGTCCATCCCCAACACTGTCCGCAACATCGTGCAGGAGGCCATTGCGACCTTCGTTCTGGTCTTCGCCATCTGCGGTCTGAACCAGGTTCCGGAGCTCAACGACGGCGTTGGCAAGCTCCTGGTCTTCGGCATCATCGTGTCCATCGGTATGTCCCTCGGCGGTCTGACCGGCTATGCGCTGAACCCGGCGCGTGACCTTGGCCCGCGTATCGCGCACGCCATTCTCCCCATCAAGGGCAAGGGCTCCAGCAACTTCAAGTACGGCCTGATCGTCCCCATCTTTGGGCCCATCATCGGTGGTCTTCTCGCCGTCCTGCTGTACAACGTCATCCCCTGGGCTGCTGTGTAAGTACTGCCCACGCATCTGAATATACTCTGCTCTAAGTGAATGTGTCGGGCAGTCCAACCCTCCCACCGGAAGGCTTATTTGGGCTGCCCGACTTTCTTTGGCAGATGAAGGAGGAATCTTTTTGTACGACATCATCATTATCGGCGCAGGCGTTACCGGCTGCGCGGTCGCGCGGTACCTGTCCCGCTATGAGGGACGGATGCTGGTGCTGGAAAAGGCAGAGGATGTGTGCTGCGGCACCTCCAAGGCCAACAGCGCCATTGTCCACGCAGGGTTCGACGCCGCGCACGGAAGCCTGATGGCAAAAATGAATCTCGAAGGCAATCTCATGATGCCGCAGCTTGCGAAGGATCTTGATTTTGCGTTCAAAATGAACGGCTCGCTTGTTGTGTGTATGTCCGAGGAGGACCTGCCGAAGCTGCGCGCGCTGTATGAAAACGGCGTGAAAAACGGCGTAAAGGAGCTGGAGATCGTAGACGCGAAGCGTCTGCACGAGCTGGAGCCGAACGTGTCGAAAAACGCCGTCGCTGCGCTCTGGGCGCCGACCGGCGGCATTGTCTGCCCGTTCAATCTGACCATTGCGCTGGCAGAGAATGCCTTTGACAACGGCGTGGAGTTCCAGTTCAATACCGAGGTCACCGGCTTTACATGGAACGACGGCTATTGGACCATCCACACCAACCACGGCGAGTTTGAAACGCGCTATGTCATCAACGCCGCAGGCGTCTATTCGGACGTGCTGCACAACATGGTCTCGACCCGCAAGCTGCACATCACGCCGCGTCGCGGCGATTACTGCCTGCTGGACAAGAGCACCGGCGATTTCGTTTCACACACCATCTTCCAGCTGCCCGGCAAGCTCGGCAAGGGCGTTCTGGTCAGCCCGACTGTCCACGGCAACACCATCGTCGGCCCGACGGCGATCGACATTGAAGACCGCGAGGGCACGAACACCACCGCCGAGGGTCTGAACGATTTGATCGAAAAAGCAGGCGCAACGGTCGAGAACCTCCCCATCCGCCAGACCATCACGAGCTTCGCGGGTCTGCGCGCGCATGAGGATCACCACGAATTCGTCATCGGCGAGGCTGAGGGCGCGCAGCAGTTCATCGACTGCGCGGGCATCGAATCGCCCGGTCTGACCTCCTCCCCCGCCATCGGCCTGCACGTGTCGGAGCTGATGCGCGATCTGATGGGCCTGCGGGAAAAGGAGCACTTCATCGCCACGCGCAGGGGCGTGCTCGACCCGAAGACGCTCTCCAAAGAGGACTATCAGAAGCTCATCCACGAAAAGCCCGCCTACGGCCAGATCATCTGCCGCTGCGAGCAGGTCACGGAGGGCGAGATCCTCGACGCCATCCACCGCCCCCTCGGTGCGAAGAGCCTCGACGGCGTCAAGCGCCGCACCCGTGCGGGCATGGGCCGCTGCCAGGCGGGCTTCTGCAGCCCGCGCGTGATGGAGATTCTGGCGCGTGAGCTGCACGTCGAGCAGAGCGAGATCACCAAATGCGGCGGCGCATCCCGGCTGATCGTCGGCACAAACAAGGACAAGCTTGAGGAGGTGCAGGACAAATGAAATATGACATTGTCGTCATCGGCGGCGGCCCCGCCGGTCTGTCGGCGGCTATCGCGGCATATGACGCAGGCTGCCGGAGCATCCTGATCCTTGAGCGCGACGTGCAGCTGGGCGGCATTCTGAACCAGTGCATCCACAACGGCTTCGGCCTGCACACCTTCGGCGAAGAGCTGACCGGCCCGGAATACGCTGCGCGTTACATCACGCAGGCGCTTGAACGCAAGATCGAATATAAACTCAACACGATGGTACTGTCCATCAGCGCAGATAAGCATATTACGGCGGTCAACCGCGAGGAAGGACTGATCGAGATCGACGCACGCGCGATCATCCTGACCATGGGCTGCCGGGAAAGAAGCCGCGGCGCGCTGAACATCCCCGGCTACCGCCCGGCAGGCATTTACTCCGCCGGCACGGCGCAGCGGCTTGTCAACATGGAGGGCTTCATGCCGGGCCGCAGAGTCGTCATTCTCGGCAGCGGCGACATTGGCCTCATCATGGCGCGGCGCATGACCCTTGAGGGCGCGAAGGTGCTGGTCGTGGCGGAGCTGCTGCCCTACTCCGGCGGTCTGAAGCGCAATATCGTCCAGTGCCTGAACGACTTTGACATTCCGCTCAAGCTCAGCCACACCGTTGTGAACATTGAGGGCAGGGAGCGCGTTTCCGGCATTACGATCGCAGAGGTCGGCCCCGACCGCAAGCCCATTCCCGGCACGGAGATCCACTATGACTGCGACACGCTGCTGCTGTCCTGCGGTCTGATCCCGGAAAACGAGCTTTCGCGCGGCATGGGCGTGGATATTTCCCCGGTCACGAACGGCCCCGTCGTCGACGAGAGCCTGCAGACGAGCATCCCCGGCGTTTTCGCCGCCGGCAACGTGCTGCATGTGCACGATCTGGTTGACTACGTCTCCGAAGAAGCTGCGGCGGCAGGCCGCGCTGCCGTGCGGTATCTTGCGCAGGGCGAAAGCGCGCAGCGCCATGAGATCCCCGTCACATTCGAGGGCGGCATCCGCTACACCGTCCCGGCAAGCATCGACCCGAAGCTGGTCGCGGACGATCTGGTGCTCCGGTTCCGCGTGGGCGGCGTGATGAAAAAGCGCGTCGTGAAGCTGCTGCTGGACGACGACGCGGTGCTCACGCGCAGGCGGCCCGTCATGGCCCCCGGTGAGATGGAGGAGCTGAAGCTCACGAAGGATATGCTGGACGCGCACCCCGGTCTGACGCGCATTCATATCACAGTGGAGGAGGCATAACGATGGAAAAACGAGAACTGACCTGCATCGGCTGCCCGCTCGGCTGTTCGATCACCGTCACGCTGGAAAACGGCGAGATCAAAGATGTTGCCGGGTACACCTGCAAGCGCGGTCATGATTACGCGAGAAAGGAAGTCACGAACCCGACGCGCATCGTCACGAGCACCGTCCGTCTGACCGGCAGCGCGACCGGCGCAGCCGTCGTCAGCTGCAAGACGGCGCAGGACATCCCGAAGTGCAAGATCTTCGAGATCGTCGCGGCGCTCCGTCAGGTCACGGCGCACGCGCCCGTGAAGATCGGCGACGTGCTGCTGACAAACGCCGCCGGAACGGGCGTCGATATCGTTGCGACGAAAAATGTACAGTAATTAGGAATGAAGTGCGGAGAAAGTTCACAAATCCTTTCGGATTCGTTCACAGTTCCGACATGATTGGCCGGTATACTCATACTCGTAAGCAAGCCAATCTTTTCTTTCCTCTCTTCTCTTTCTTCTTTCTTTTCTACACCAACAGAACCGGCCTGCCGCACACGCGGCAGGCCGGTTCTGTTTTGTCTGCCAGATTCATTATGAGGCGTTTGCAGCAGGCAACTGCAAACCCGAAAACCTTTCGGCGAATTCGTACCGCGCCGCGTAGGGGCCGACGACTCTGTCGGCCCGATAAATGTTGCGGATTTGCCGAAGATTTCCGAGAAAACGCTGCATTCTGCGGGCGGACAGAGGCGTCCGCCCCTACAAGAATCGCAGCAGTTCAATCATATCCCGCACTCAGGTCTGGTGCCCGCGGGGTGCGAGAAGGCTTTTGCCGCAGTGCGGGCAGGTCTCGCCGTCGCTGCGGCCGAGGCGTTCGCCGCAGAAGGGGCAGCGCCAGCACAGCAGCCAGACGGCTGCGTAACCGATGGCGAACAGCGCCGTAAACAGAAAATACACCGGCTTGGACACGCCGCAGCCAATAAGAAAGCTGGCCAGCGTCAGCGCGAGCAGCGTGAACAGCAGAACCTTGATCGTTTTCAGATTCATAGAGAAGCCTCCTCTTCTTCATCCGAACCGCAAAGCTTTCCGTTTCCTTCTGTCTATATTATAGCACTCTGTCCCGGATCCGTATACGGCCTGAGGGAAAATTTGTGCAATATTTCTATTGCGCGTCAATGCGCTCCTTCAGGTCGTTCAGGTAGACCCAGCGCTCTGTTTTCGCGTCCAGCTCTGCCGTCAGGCGCTCCTGCTCGGCCGTGAGCGCCTGCAAGCGGACATAGTCGCTGCCGCAGGACTCCTGCTCCTGCCGGCACGCAGACAGCTGCGCATCCAGCTCCGCGATCACGCTGTCGATGGTGTCAAATTCCCGCTGCTCGTTGTAGGAGAATTTCAGCTTCTTCTCGCGCGGACGTTCCGGGGCGGGCTTTTCCTGCTTTTCAGGCTTCTTTTCCTCCGGCGGCGTCCGCTTGCGCGCCCAGTCGGACCAGTTGCCGGTAAACACGTCGACGCGGCCCTCCGGGCGCACCTCGAAGATGGTATCCGCCAGCTTATCAAGGAAAAAGCGGTCGTGCGAGACGGCGATGATGGGGCCGGGGAAGCTTTGCAGATAGTCCTCCAGAATGGAAAGCGTCGTAATGTCCAGATCGTTCGTCGGCTCGTCAAGCAGCAGCACGTTGGGTGCCGCCATGAGGATGGACAGCAGATAGAGTCTCCGCCGTTCGCCGCCGGACAGACGACCGATGGTGGTCTGCTGCAGATCAGGCGGGAACAGGAAGCGTTCCAGCATGGTCTTGGCGGAGAATGTGCCCTCGTCCGTTTTTACCTGCGCGGCGACGCTATAAATGAAGTCGTATACGCGCTGGTTCAGATCCAGCTCCCGGCCCTCCTGCGAAAAATGACCGATCTTGACCGTCTCGCCCAGCTCGACCGTGCCGCTGTCCGGCGGAAGCTCGCCCGCGAGCACGCGCAGGAGCGTCGATTTGCCCGCGCCGTTTCGGCCCACGATGCCGATGCGGTCGCTGCGCAGAAGGCCGTAGGAAAAATCACGGAAGATCGTCCGCCCGTCATAGCCCTTGGAGATGTGCTCCAGTGTGATGATCTTTTTGCCGAGGCGGCTCGAAGCCGCCGAGAGCTGCACTGTGCTGTCGCGCTCAGGGGCCTTCTGGTCCTTCAGCTCCTCATAGCGCTGAATGCGCTCCTTGCTCTTCGTGCTCCGGGCCTGACAGCCGCGCAGGATCCATTCGCGCTCGACACGCAGGATGGACTGCCGCTTGCGCTCGGACGCCTCCGCCATCTGCGCGCGCTGCTCCCGCAGCTCAAGATAACGGGAGTAATTGGCCTCGTAGTGGTAGAGCTTCCCGCGCGAAAGCTCCGTGATGTGGTTCACGACGCGCTCCAAAAAATACCGGTCGTGCGTGACCATGACCAGCCCGCCCCGGAATTTTTTCAGCCAGTCCTCCAGCCACTGCACCATTTCGGTATCCAGATGGTTCGTCGGCTCGTCGAGCACCAGCACGTCCGCCGGGTGGATGAGCGCTGCGCACAGGGCCGCACGGCGGCGTTCGCCGCCCGAAAGCGTGCCGATCCGCCGGTCGGTGTCCGCAAGACCGAGCTGCGTCAGCATACGCTTGGCCTCGTATTCGTTCAGCTGCCGGAATTCCGGCGGCATACTGGCAAAGACCTGCTCCAGAACGGTCAGCTCATCTCGCATATCCGGATTCTGTGCAAGCACGCTGACCTGCAAATTCGGCTTGCGGGCGATCGTCCCGCCGTCCGGCTGGAGCTTTCCGGCCAGAACCTTCAAAAATGTCGACTTTCCGGTGCCGTTGATGCCGATCACGCCGGTCTTGTCGCCCTCGTTCAGATAAAAATCCACATCGTCCAGCAGCTGACGGCTGCCGAAATTGATGGAAAGATGCTCTGCGGATATCAGCATAAATTTCCTCCTGCAAGGGGTTTCTGCGTCTATTCTATCACAGTCTTCGCCGGAAATCACGCGCTTCTTGCATTTTTGCCGGGCTTCTGGTATCATGGGGGGTGAAAAGCATGGAATCGAGGTGAGTTTCCAATGAATTCCGTGAAATTACTGGCGCTTGATCTGGACGGCACACTGCTGAACTCCCAAAAGGAGCTGACGCCGCGCACCCGCGATGCGCTCTATGCCGCGGCAGAGGCAGGCGTCGAGATCGTGCCGACCACGGGCCGCTTCTTTACCGGTATGCCGGAGGTCATTCAGAAGCTGCCGTTTCTGCACTACGCCATCACCATCAACGGCGCGCAGGTCTATGACATCCGCGCGGAAAAGGCTGTCAGCACGGCGGAAATTCCGCTGGAGACGGCGCTGCGGGTTCTGGACTATCTCGACGGCTTCCCCGTAATCTACGATTGCTATCAGGACAACTGGGGCTGGATGACGCGCAGCATGCAGGAAAACGCGGCTGCATTTGTCCCCATCGACCACTCGCTGCGCATGGTGCGCAGTCTGCGCACGCCGGTCGACGAGCTCAAGGCGTATCTGCGGGAGCAGAACCGCGGCGTTCAGAAGCTGCAGCTGTTCACACCGGACGATGCGCTGCGCAGACAGCTGCTCAAAGACCTCACAGAGCGCTTCGGCACGCTGAGTGTCAGCACGTCCATGCCCTGCAACATTGAGATCAACGACGCGCACGCCAACAAGGGCGAGGCCATTGCGTCTCTGGCAGCGTATCTCGGCCTGCCGATGGCGGCAACGATGGCAATCGGCGATGGGCTGAACGACAGGAGCATGATCAAAATGGCCGGGATCGGCGTGGCGATGGCGAATGCGTGTCCGGAAATTCTGGCGCTTGCCGATGAAGTAACAGCCTCCTGCGACGAGGACGGCGCGGCGCTTGCCATCGAGCGGCACTGCGTACCGGGAAAGACGTAACGGAAATGGTCGACTGCCACATTCATATGGTGCTGGACGGCGTAAACTGGAAGGACGCCATCGCCCGGCATAAAGCGGCGCCGCAGGAGGCACTGATCCGGCAGACGCTGGGGCACTATCAGGCGCTGGGGTTTTCCTATCTGCGCGACGGCGGCGACCGCTGGGGCGTGTGCGATCTGTCCGCGAAGCTGGCCCCGGAATACGGCATACGCTACCGGTCGCCGGGCTTCCCGATTTATAAAACCGGACATTACGGCGGCTTTATCGGACGCGGCTTTGATGGGCTTGCCGAATACCGTGCGCTTGTTCGCGAGGCTAAAACGCGCGGCGCACACTTTATCAAGCTCATGATCTCCGGGCTGATGGATTTCAGCCAATACGGCGTGCTGACCGGCGAGCCTCTGCCGCCGGACTTGATCCGGGACATGATCGCCTGCGCGCATGACGAAGGCTTTTCCGTCATGGCCCACGCCAACGGCGACGAGGCCGTGCGCGCGGCGCTTGCGGGCGGCGTGGACTCCATCGAGCACGGCGCGTATCTCACGGATGAGACGCTTTGTCAGCTGGCAGAGTCTGGCGCTGTCTGGGTGCCGACGCTCGTGACGATCGGCAATCTCATCGGCTGCGGCCGCTTTCCGGATACGGTTTTAAAGCCGCTGCTGGCCTATCAGATGAACGCCGTAAAAAAAGCCGCCGCGCTGGGTGCAAAAATTGCCTGCGGCAGCGACGCGGGCGCGTACCGCGTCCTGCACGGGCAGGGCGGTCTGGACGAGCGCACGCTCCTGCGCCGCGCCATTGGAGAGGGTGCAGACACCGTAACCGACGCGGGAAACGCCGTAATTATGGCGCGGTTCTGAATCTGAACCTAAAAAAATATCTGTTTTTGCATCTTTTTATAGTACCAGCATTGGATATAATCAGGGTATCTTAACAAGAGAGGTACTCTGGTATGAAAAAGAGAAACGAAACCATCCGTATGCTGGTTCTGAGCGCGATGTTTGCCGCGCTGTGCTGGTTAGCAACTATGCTTGTCAAGATTCAAACTGTCGCGGGATATACCAATATTGGAGAAGGTATGTGCCTGCTTTCCGGTCTGGTGCTCGGCCCGTGGTACGGCTTCTTTGCCGCCGGGATCGGCAGCGCGCTGGCAGATCTGATTTCCGGCTATGCGTATTATATTCCCGGTACGTTTATCATCAAGGGCCTTGTGGCGCTGGTGGCCGCGCTGCTGCTGCGGCCGATGCTCAAGAAGGGCGAAAAGATCCCGTTTTGGCGTCTGGCGCTCATCGAGCTGCCGTCCGAGGTCATCATGGTCGCCGGGTATTTCGGCTATAAGGCGCTGATCCTCGGCAAGGGCCTTGCCGCCGCCGCGTCCATCCCCAACAATCTGGTGCAGGCCGCTGTCGGTATCGTCCTGTCGGCCGTGCTCTACACTGCGCTGGCCAAGGTTCCCGAAATTCATAAGGCAATCTGGAAGGGTGAAATGAATCATGTATGAAGAACTTACCGCACAGGCGAAGCAGGCCGTCACGGAGCTGCTGGACGTTGCGAAGCTGAAGCCCGGCAAGCTGTTTGTCATCGGCTGCTCGTCGAGTGAAATGGTCGGCGCGCGCATCGGCAAGGGGTCGAGCCTTGAGGCCGCACAGGCCGCGTTTGCGGGCATTTATCCCGTTTTGCAGGAGCGCGGCATTGAACTTGCCGTGCAGTGCTGCGAGCACCTCAACCGCGCGCTTGTTGTTGAGCGCGATGTGGCCGAGGCGCACGGCTTTGAGATCGTCAATGCCATCCCGCAGCTGCACGCGGGCGGCTCGTTCGCCATGACGGCGTGGGCCAATTTCAAAGACCCCGTACTCGTCGAAACCATTGTTGCCGACGCGGGGCTTGATATCGGCGGCACGCTGATCGGTATGCACCTGCGCCGCGTCGCGATCCCCGTTCGCCTGTCAATCAAAAAGATCGGCGAGGCCAACATCCTCTGCGCCCGCACGCGCCCGAAATACATCGGCGGCGCCAGAGCGGTTTATCAGGACTTGTAAACATGAAAAGCTCCTCTTGCCGACTGCAAGAGGAGCTTTTGACATTTGCAGGGGGCTTGCAAAAATCCTCGGCGAATTCGGGTGCGCGTTTCTGTGGGGTTTTGTTGGATTTCCCTGTTTTGATACAGAATTCTCTTTTCATCATGACGGGAACATGCTATAATAAAATAAACCGCTGCGGGCGGTCTATGGATTTGCAAAGGAGCGAAGCATATGAAAAAATTACGTTGGGGCGTGATCGGAGCCGGCGGCATTGCGGATCGCAGGACGATCCCCGGCATGATGCTGGCCGAAAACGCGGAGCTGATCGCCGTCATGGACATCCATGCCGAGCAGGTTGAGAAAATCCGTCAGAAATATGGCGCAAAGCGCGGCTATACGAAGGAAGAGGACCTGCTGGCAGACCCGGAGGTCGACGCCGTTTATATCGCCACGCCCATCGTCCTGCACGCAAAGCAGGCCAAGCTGGCCGCAGATTACGGCAAGGATATCCTAATCGAAAAGCCGCTGGCCATGACGTCCGACGAAGGGCAGGCGGTCATCGACTACTGCGAACGCAAGGGCGTGAAGATCGCGGCGGGCTTCATGATGCGCTTCGGTTCGCACGTCATGAGCATGAAAAAGGCCATCGCCGAGGGCAAGATCGGCACGGTCGTATCCGGCTATTCGCAGTTTACGCTCTGGCTTCCGTATGAGCCCGGCAACTGGCGGCAGTGCAAGGCCAAGGCCGGCGGCGGCGCGATGATGGATCTGTCTGTTCATACCATCGACCTGATGGAGTACATCACCGGTATGCGCGTGACCGAAGTCGCGTCCATGAATGAAAAAATCGCCTTCCCCGAACCGCAGTATGACGTGGAGGACACGTCCACCATCCTCATGCGCATGGAAAACGGCGCACAGTGCGTTGTGCAGTCCAACTTCAATATCCCGGACGAAGCCTCCAAGTGGCGCGTTGAATTTTTCGGCACGAAGGGCCGTCTGCTGGGCGACACGATGATCGGCCAGATCGACGGCGGCAAGCTGAACGCCGTGTTCATTGACAAGAACGTCGCCTATTCCGCCGAGCAGACCCACGCCGACGATGTGGGCGTCGAGATTCCCGGCGACTTCGGCAATATGTACACCCGCGAGATCGAGAGCTTCTCGGACTCCATTCTCAACAATAAGCCCCTCGTCGTGCCTGCGTCCGACGCCGTGCACGTCCAGCGCATCATGGAAAAGGCCTATGCCAGCGGCGAAGAGCTGAAGATCCTGAGAATTTAAGCGACACCCAGCACATCCAGCAGCGCCCGGCACTCGCCGGGCGTCAGGATGCGCTGCGCTGTACGCGGGTCCTCTGCGGACGGGGCCCGGCTCGGGTCCGGGCGGTTTTCCTGCAGCCACTGGCGCGGCGACATTCCGAGGTTTTTCTGGAAGCTCCGGTTCAGATACTTGGGGTCGGAGAAGCCGCAGGCATAGGCTGCGTCGGTCAGCGTCGTGTCGGACTGCCGCAGCAGGAGCATCGCCGCCTCCAGTCGGAGTCTGCCCAGATAATCCTGAAACGGGATATGCAGCTGCTCGCGGAACAGGTGCGACAGATACGTCTGCGTCAGCCCCTCCCGCTGCGCGATCTCGCTGAGGCGGACAGGCTCAGAATAGTGCGTCTCCAGATAGTGCAGAATGCGGTGCATCCGCTCGGCATTGCGCGTCTGCGTCATGTTTTCCGTGTCGCTCAGCACGCGGTATGGCGTTCCGCCCAGCAGGATCGCAAAGATCGCGTTGATCTGCGCCATGCAGGCGAACGGCGCTTCCGGTGTGTCGCGCAGATAATTGGAAAGCGCCAGCAGCATCGCCCGGCGCAGCGCCGGCAGCTGCTCCGGCCCCAGACAGGAGGACAGCCCCCGGCAGCCGAAGCGGATGCTGCGGATCTGCGGATAGAAGCGGGCGCAGAAGCTGTTGGAGATCTGCAGCGTCAGGAGCCTTGCAGGCGCGCCGGACGCGCACAGCTCATGGCTGCTGCCCGCGTCGAACAGCAAAATCTCGCCCGGCCCGGCCTCAAAGCTCTGCCGGTCGGTGCTGACACGGCAGCTGCCGCTCAGCACCACGCACAGCTCCAGCTCCTTATGCAGGTGCATGGGGCGGTACACCATGTCGACGATAAACATGGTGCAGTCGGCCAGCTTGGAATGGGAGATCAGCTCATATTCATTGTAAAGTTCCATTTGTTTCACCAAAAACGCATCTTTGTCGGGCGTCAGGCGCATCTTCATCGGTGATAAGCCTGCCCCGTTCCTTCATAATAACAGTAACCGGAACAAAAAACAAGGGAATCCGGGCCGCACGGCCTGAAAACAGGGAGGAAGTATGAAAAAAGGCATTTGCTGCGCAGGCAATATGATCGTAGATATCACCTATCCCATCGAAACATGGCCGAAGCAGAACGAGCTGACGCACATCACCGAGGGCATCACGCGCTCCACCGGCGGCTCGGTCTGCAACACCATTTCCGATCTCGCGCGGCTCGATCCCGCGCTGCCGCTCGTGGCCTCCGGCTTTGCCGGGCACGACGCGGAAGGCGATTTTGTCCTGCAGGAGATGGGGAAATACAAAAACATCGACCTTTCCATGGTCAAGCGCAGCGGCGACACCTCGTTTACCGCCGTCATGTCGAACAACCAGACAAAAGAGCGCACATTTTTCCAGTACGCGGGCGGCAACGCCTATTACGGTGAGGACGACATCGACTGGGACAGGCTGAACGTCGATATCTTCCACATCGGCTACATTCTGCTGCTGCCGCATCTGGACGGGCCGGACGCGGAATACGGCACAAAGATGGCGAGGCTTCTGCACCGGGCGCAGCAGGCGGGCATGAAGACATCCATCGACGTTGTTTCCGAGGCGGGCGAGCGCTTCAAGCGGCTCGTGACCCCGGCGCTCAAATACACGGACTACTGCATCATCAACGAGCTTGAGACGCAGCAGACCACGGGGGTCCTGCTGCGCGGAGAGGACGGCACGCTGCACGTGGAAAACATGAAGGCTGCGCTGCAGAAGCTCCACGAGCTGGGCGTGGCAAAATGGGCCGTTATCCACTGCCCGGAACTCGGCTGCGGCATGGACGAGGCCGGAAATTACTGCGAATTTGAAAGTCTCAAGCTCCCCAAGGGCTATATCAAGGGTACGGTCGGCGCAGGCGACGCGTTCTGCGCGGGCGTTCTGTACGCGGCGGAGACAGATATGCCGCTGCGGGAGGCGCTGAAGCTCGGCGCGTGCAGCGCGGCGGCTTCCCTGAGCGAGGTCAGCGCGTCGGACGGCGTGAAAACAAAGGACGAGGTTTTGAAGCTCTATGAGCTTTACGGAAAATAAAGAAAGAGGTCAGAGTATGAAACAGGCAGTTATGTACGGCGGCGGCAACATTGGCCGCGGCTTTATCGGCGCAACGCTCAGTCAGTCCGGCTATAAGGTCACATTCATCGACGTGGCAGAGCCGGTCGTGAAGGCGCTGCAGGAAAAGGAGCAGTATCCCGTCCGCTATGTGTCCAGCGAAGGACATGAGGACGTCGTGATCGAGCACGTGACCGCGGTCAACGGCAACGATCAGGAAGCGGCCTCCGAGGCCATCGCAAACTGCGATATCATGGCGACGGCGGTCGGCGCGAGAATTCTCAAGTTCATCGTCGGCAACATCGTCGCGGGTCTCAGAAAGCGCTGGGCACGGGACGACCGCCCGCTCAACATCATCATCTGCGAAAACCTGATGGACGCAAACAAGGTCATGGAAGGGATGCTGAAGGACCTGCTGACCGACGAGGAAAAGAAGCACTTTGATGAAAAGGTCGGTCTGGTCGAGGCCTCCATTGGCCGCATGGTGCCCGTGCAGACCGAGGAGATGAAGGACGGCGATCCGATGCGCGTCTGTGTCGAGCGCTACGGTTTCCTGCCGGTCGACAAGGCCGCGTTCAAGGGTGAAATTCCGGAGATCACGAACATGGTTCCGTTTGAGCCGTTTGATTTTTATATTAAGCGCAAGCTGTACGTCCACAACATGGGCCACGCGACCTGCGCGTATCTGGGCGGCTACGAGGGCCGGAAATATATTTATCAGTCCATCGACGATCCTGAAATTCTGAACATCGTGCAGAACGCCATGCTGGAAAGCGCGCTGGCGCTGCATAAAAAGTACGGCGTCGGGCTGGATGGCCTGATGCTGCACATCACCGATCTGCTGGGCCGCTTCCGCAATGCCGCCCTGAAGGACACCTGCAAGCGCGTCGGCGGCGACCCGACGCGGAAGCTCGGCGCAGCCGACCGGCTGATCGGTTCGAGCCTGCTGTGCCTCGAGCAGGGCGTGAAGCCCGCGTATATCGCCGTCGGCGCAGCCGGTGCGGTGTACCGCTATCTGAATGAGGCGGGCATTGAGCAGTCGAAGGAAGAAGCGGCAAAGGTTCTGAAGGACGTCTCCGGGCTGGAGGCCGATTCGGAGCTGGCCGGGATGATCCTCGATCTGTACGCATACTTCCTTGAGGGCGAACCCGTCGCGGCCCTCCGCCGCGCCGCGCAGGCCGCAAAGACCGCCAGCCTCGGCAAGATCATCTGATTGCCCCTCTCCCCCGCTGAAATCATGAAAAAAGCCTTCCCCTTTCATCATGCACACGGCATGAGAAGGGGAAGGCTTTTTGATTTGGATTCAGGCCGCTTCTTACGCCTCCGTAGAGAACGACGCGACCTCCTTGCGTTCCTTGTCGATCAGAACGACCGTTTTCTCGCTTGTGACGAAGGCAAGATTCTTTCCGACAGGGATCACGCGGGGCGAATAGGCCGAGGTGGACCGCAGCGTGTATGGCAGCTTGAACTCCTTTGTCACGATCAGCGGGTCGTTCAGCGATCTGAGCTCCGCGTTTCCATTCTCGTCACAGACGAAAATCTGATCGTTCCAGACCGCAGCTTCCGTCTTGCCGTTTTCGAGCGTATATGCGGTACCGCTGTTCAGCTCATAGATACACAGCTTCTTTTTCCCGTCTTCCTTCACGGTATAAAACAGGTCGATTGTAAAATGAAGTTGGGCGGGAACATATAAAACTGGATGCAGATCCACAGCATCAGCGTCACGCCGAACAGCCCGCCGAGCGTGACGCCCGCACGCTTTTCAGCCAGCAGCAGTCCGGCTGCGGTCAGATTGGTCAGGCCGTTGACGATCAGCAGCGCCCAGCCGGAGAACGTCAGATCCCGGAACAGCACGTCCGCAAACGGCAGCACCTGAAAATACGGGAGCATCGCGTCCATGCCCAGCGCCCGGCCGCTCGGGTCGAGCAGCATCCCGGCCGCGCCTGCGACCGCGCCGACGCCGATAAACAGCGTCCAGAACAGCAGGATGCGCGGGCCGTCCGGTATCTTGAATGTGTCTGCATATGCGTTTTGTCCATAGCGGCTTACAGCTCCGAGAGCATATAGAGCATCTTTGCGACCTCTGCACGCGTGACTTTGCCAGTGGGGTTCAGCTTGCCCTTTGAACCGCTGATGATCTTCTGCTGGGCCATCTGCGCAAGCGCGGTTTTCGCCCAGTCGGCGATCTTGCCGCTGTCAGAGAAGGCGGAGAGCGTGTTGAGGTCGGCCTCGGGGAAGTCCTTTGTGCGTGAGAGGATCGTCATGGCCTCCTGCCGGGAGATCGTCGCGCCGGGCTTGGCCAGAAGCTGGCCGTTTGTCTTCGAGCCTGTGAGATAGCCGAGCGAGTACGCCGCCTGCATCGCGGATTTTGCCCAATCGGCAATCGAGCTGCTGTCGGCAAACGGGAGCGAAACGCTCTGATACGCGCTCAGATCCGTGCCGAGATAGCGCATCATGGCAACGATGAACTCCTGCCGCGTCATGCTGGCGTCGGGGCGGTAATAGAGCTTGCCGTCCTTCGTGGAGCCCTGCAGCGTGCCCGCGTAATAGAGATCGGTGATATAGCTCTCGGCCCAGTGGCCCTTCGTGTCCGCGAACGGCTGCGAGGAGCCGACCGTGACCTTGAGCGTGAACGACGTTTCGCCGTAGGAGGCGGTAATCGTGCCGGTCAGATCCGTGCCGGTTTTTGCGGCGGTGAAAACGCCGCTTTCGTCGATTGCACCGATCTCGCCCGTCACGGCCCATTCAAAGCTTTCATCGGCGGAATAGACCTGATTGCCGTAGTACCAGGCCGTCGCCGTCAGGTCTGTTTTGCTGCCGCCCGCAATATGCAGCGCGGTCAGGGGGGTGTTTTTGCCCTCCTGCTTGATGGTGATGGAGGTCGGCGCGGCGGGGATCTCAAACGTCGCGCTTGCGCGCAGACTGCCTGCCGCCGCGGTGACGGTCGCCGCGCCTCTCGCGCCGGGCTCGACCGTGACGGTGCTGCCGGAGGTCTGCGTGACGTTCGTGCCGCCGAAGGTCACGCTCGTCGGGACTGCCGCCGCCATATAGTTGCTGTCAGCGGCCTTGATAGTCATGGTGAGCTTCGCGCCGGGCAGCGCGTAGCCGCCGAAGGGATACAGATACAGCTTCGAGGCCGCGCCCGCGTCCTGCTTCTGGCGGACAAGGAAGATGAAGTTCGCGCATTCGCGCAGCTTTCCGTCCGACGGCACATTCGCCGTCGCGCCGGAGGCGTAGCCGGGATAGGTGACGCCTGCGGCGGTCGAGCCGCCGCCGTCGAGATTCAGGGCCGTCCGGCAGCCGAGCGCAAGCATCCGCTCGGCCAGCTGCGCAAGCGTCAGACCGTCGGAATTGCCCGCCTCGTCGCAGGTATACAGAATGAGCGAGCCGTCGTTTGTCACGCCGATGGCCGTGCGGGCGGCCATTTTCTTCGCGGAATCGAGTGTAAAGTCCGTGCAGACCTGCCCGTTTTCAACCAGCATATCACCGCCGCCTGCGGCGGAGGTCACATTCTCCCAGCCGGAGGCGCAGGTGACCTGCAGCGTCATCTGCTGGCCCATGACCATGCCCTTGAGCGCGGCAAGTGCGCTTTTATAGGCGGTGTCGTTCGCAACAGCAAGCAGGAAGCCGTCTTCCGGGATGGAGCAGGACTTCGTATCCTCCACCATGCCGACGACCTCGACGGTCAGCGACTGCCCCAGGCGCAGCTCCGCCGCACGGGAGCCGACCGGGCGGACGATGACATGATAGCCCTCAATGGTATTCTTGGTGCGGGTGTCGTAGTCCTGCGAATACAGGAGCACGCCGTTCTGCACCGTCATGGCCTTGTTATAGTTGAGCACCAGCGGCGCATCCGCGCCGTAGTCCAGCGTGACGGCGACGGTCGGGTCGCCGATGAGCGCGGAGCCATCGGCCAGAAAGCCTACCGCGTTGGCAGAGCCGCCGGAGCGCAGGATGCTGTTCGTGACGACGATGCCGTAGGGAATGCCGGTCGCCCGGTCAAAGAACGAACCGTTGATCCCCGCGACCATGCTGTAGCCCTGCTCCTCAAGCGTCTTGATGGTCTTGTTCATGGGGCTGGTGCCGTAGAGCGTCGAGCCGAAGGCGACGACGGGCCGCACTTGCGCCTCTTTTTTATAGGTAAAGATATTCTCATGCAGATTCGTCTGCTTGCCGGAATCGGAGGTAACGGCCTGCGTGCTGTATGTATAGACGGTCCCGTCCGCAACGTTCAAAGAGCGGCTCCCGACAGGCTCCGCCGCAGCCAGCACCGGCACGGCCAGCAGCGCCAGCGTCAGCACCGACGCAGCGATCCGCTTCAGCTTGTTTTTCATGATCTGTGGCTCCTTTCGAGGGAAAATGAGAGTAAAAAGGGGATACGCATTATGTTAACATGAAGCGCGAAAAAAGTAAAGAGCGCGCGCGGGAGAAATATTTTCTGCGCTGCGCATGATCAGCTCCATAGTCACAGCCGTTCCCGGCGAAGGAGTGCAAACCCCTTGCGCCGCAGGCACTCTACCGCGGGTAGACCGGGCGTTCGGACTTGTAGAGCGAAAATGGCGATTTTTGAATAGCATTTTGCGGCGCGGCGCGGTATAATATGCAGCAGAAATCAAGAACCGGAGGTCACACATGGAAAAACGTTTTCAAATCGTCACCGACTCCTCCTGCGATCTGCCGCAGGCACTGGCGGACGAGCTCGATCTTGCCGTCCTGCCGCTGCACGTTCTGATCGGGGAACATACATACGCCAACTATCTCGACGGCCGCGAGATCGGCTTCAGGGAATTTTACGACAAGCTCCGCGACGGCGAACGCGCCACCACGAGCGCCGTCAACGTCTCGGAGTTCACTGCCGTCATGGAGGAAAAGCTGAAGGCGGGCCTTGATATCCTCTTCATCGGCTTCTCCTCCGGTCTGAGCACGACGTACCAGTCCGGCGCGATCGCCTGCGGCGAGCTGCGGGAAAAATACCCGGAGCGGAAGCTCATCGCCATCGACTCGCTCTGCGCGTCTCTGGGCGAGGGCCTGCTTTTGTATCTGGCCGCGAAGAAGCAGCAGTCCGGCGCGTCCATGGACGAAGTCGCAGACTACGTCCGCGAGACGATCCCGCATCTTTGCCACTGGTTCACAGTCAACGACCTGATGTTCTTAAAGCGCGGTGGACGCGTCGACGCGGCGACGGCCCTTGTCGGCACGGTTCTGCAGATCAAGCCCGTCATGCACACCGACGACGCCGGAACGCTCAAGAACGTCACCAAGGCCAGAGGCCGCAAGGCTGCGCTCAAGGCCCTTGCGCAGAAGCTGGCCGACACGGCCATCAACCCGGCAGAGCAGACCGTCTTCATCTGCCACGGCGACTGCATTGAGGACGCAGAGTACACTGCCGAACAGATCCGCGCCCTGACCCCGGTCAAGGATATCATCATCAACTATGTCGGCCCCGTCATCGGCGCCCACACCGGCCCCGGCGTCATTTCCGTCTTCTTCGTCGGCACCCACCGGTAACGATACAGACGCATTGCGGCTCCCCGGACACATCCGGGGAGCCGCGTTTTTCATATCAATGAAGCTTCTATGGATCAGTCCTTCAGCGCCTCTAATGCGCCGAGCAGGAAGCGCCAGGTGCGCTGGACGGAGGAGATGGACATTTTTTCGCGCGTGGTATGGATATCGACCAGATCCGGGCCGAAGGATACGCAGTCAAGGCCGGGGAGCTGGCCCGCGAATAGGCCGCATTCCAGCCCCGCGTGGATGGCTTCGATCTTCGGGGTCTTGCCGGTCTGCTGCGTGTAGACGGCGGCGAGCTTATCGCGCAGCGGGGATTCGCGCCGGTATTCCCACGCGGGATAGGCCCCCGTCACATGAAGCGAACCGCCCAGCAGCTGTGACAGCGCGTCGATGCGGGCAAGCAGCATCTGCTTCTGCGACGAAACCGAGCTTCTGACCGAGCTGACCGCCGTCAGAACGCTGTCCGTCACATGGAAAATGCCGAGATTGCAGGACGTCTGCACCAGCCCCGGGATGTCCATGCTCATGGCCGCGATGCCGTTCGGCACAAGCAGCAGGAAGCGGACCACACGCAGCGTCGCTTCCTCCGTCAACGCCTGATCGCAGGCGGGGGCAGGCTCCAGCGAGACGGTCACACCGGGGTCGGCTGCGGCGTATTCCTTTCGGAAGTCCGCTTCGCAGGCCGCCGCGATCCCACGCGCGGCAGAAAGGTCCTCCTCCCGCAGGGCCAGAACGGCCTCGGCCGCATTCGGAATGGCGTTGTCCTTCAGACCGCCCGCTGCGGAAACGAGCCGGAAGGAAAGCTTGCACTGCACCGCGTTCAGCACGCGGCCCAGCAGGAGATTCGCGTTTGCGCGGCCCTTGTCGATCTCCTGGCCGGAATGGCCGCCGATGAGGCCGGAGACGGTCAGATGGGCGCAGGCCAGCGCGCAGGGGGCGCTCGTCAGGCCAATGGAGACGTTGGCGCTTGCGCCGCCGGCACAGCTGACGGTGAAGATGCCCTCGTCCTCGGAGTCGACGTTCAGCATACGGCGGGCGGAGAGCTGCGAAAAATCAAGGCCCTGCGCGCCCTCCATGCCGATCTCCTCGTCGACGGTAAACACGACCTCAAGCGCCGGGTGCGCAATTTCGCTGCTGTCCAGCACGGCCAGCGCCATGGCGACGGCAATGCCGTCGTCGCCGCCGAGCGTCGTGCCGTTCGCCGAGACATAGTCGCCCTCGACGCGCAGGTCAAGCGCGTCCTTTGTGAAGTCGATGGGGCTTTCCGGCGTTTTTTCCGCAACCATGTCGAGATGGCCCTGTAAAATGACGGCGGGCGCAGCTTCGTAGCCTGCTGTGGCGGGCTTTTTGATGATGACGTTGTTGAGCGCGTCCTGATACACCCACAGACCGCGTTCCTTTGCAAAGGCGACGCAGTAGTCGCTGATGGCCTTCGTGTTGCGCGAGCCGTGCGGGATACGGGTCAGATCCTCGAAGAAATGAAAGACCGCTTTCGGTTCCAGAGTTTCCAGTACACGGGACATGATGATCGTTCCTTTCCGTTTATAAGCTTGATATGGTTATTCCGGCAGCTTTTCAAAGTCCTCCGCGCCGTGCTTGCACAGCGGGCAGATAAAATCGGCGGGGAGCGTTTCGCCCTCGTAGACATAGCCGCAGATCTTGCAGACCCAGCCGGTCTGCTTTTTGAGCGCCGACGGCTTGGGCTTGACGTTTGCAAAGTAGAAGCTGTAGGTCATGGACGGCGCGTTGGAGAGCACGCGGGCCTCGGTCACGTCGGCAATGAACAGCGTGTGCGTGCCGAGATCGATCTCCTGCGTGACCTTGCCGCTGACAAAGGCGTTGGTGGAGTACGGCAGGTAATACACGCCGTTCGTCGCGCGGGCCATACCCTTTACATCCGCGAACTTGTCCACGTCGCGGCCGGACTGGAAGCCGTAGTGCTGGAACAGGCCGAACGGCGCGTCGGTCGAGAGCATGGACAGATTGAACACGCCCGTCTTGCGGATCATATCGTGCGTGAAATTCGCCTTGTTGACGGCGATGGAGATGCGCTTGGGTGTGTCGGTGAGCTGCGCGGCGGTGTTGATGATGCAGCCGTTGTCCTTTTTCCCGTCGCGGGCCGTCAGGACGAACAGGCCGTAGGAGAACGAGAAGAACGCGTTCTTTTCAACCGGCGCGTCGGCCTTGTGCTCTGCCGGGACGGGCTTCGGCATGGAATCGAAGATAGCCTGCGCCATGGTCTCGACGTCCGCCAGCTGGGATTCCTTGAGCGTCGATTTGATCGTGACTGTCTCGTCGAGAATCGTGCAGTTCTTGAGCTTCTGGAACTCCGCGCGCATCAGCCCTGCCGCCGTCGGGGCCCAGGAGCCGTTTTCCATGAGGGCGATGGTGCGGTTTTGCAGATTGTGATGGACGATATCGTGCACCAGATTTTCCATCGTCACAAACATCCCCGCGTTGTACGTCGTGGAGATAAAGACCAGATGGCTGGCCCGGAAGCATTCGGAGAGGATATAGCTTGGATGCGTGACGGACACGTCGTACATCTGCACATTGCGCACGCCGAGGTCGGACAGCTTCGCGGCCAACACATTCGCCGCATTTTCTGTGCCGCCGTAGACAGAGGCATAAGCGATGACGACGGCGTCATCTTCGGGCGTATAGGTTGCCCAGTGGATATATTTGTCGAGGAACCACGCGATATCCTTGCGCCAGACCGGGCCATGCAGCGGGCAGATCATCTCGATCTCCAGCCCGGCGGCCTTTTTCAGCAGCGCCTGCACCTGCGTGCCGTATTTGCCGACGATGTTGGTATAGTACCGGCGGGCGTCGGCGAGCCATTCCGTGCGGAAATTCACCTCATCCGCATACAGATTGCCGTTCAGCGCGCCGAAGGTGCCGAAGGCATCGGCAGAGTAAAGCGTTTTCGTGGCCGTGTCATAGGACACCATGACCTCCGGCCAGTGCACCATCGGGGCCATGACGAAGGCAAAGGTGTGTCTGCCGGTCGTGAGCGTGTCCATCTCCTTGACGAGCTGCACGCGGCTGTCCAGATCGAACGCGAAGAAGTTCTGCATCATCGTGCGCGTCTTGGCGTTGCAGACGATGGTTACTTCCGGGTGACGCAGGACAAGCTCGCCGATGGTCGCGGCGTGGTCCGGCTCCATATGCTGCACGATGAGGTAGTCGAGCTTCCGGCCCGCGAGCACATGGTCGACGTTTTCAAAGAACAGGCCGCTGACAGACTTATCCACAGTGTCGATCAGGACGGTTTTTTCGTCCAGCAGCAGATAGGAGTTGTAGCTCACGCCGTTCGTGAGCGGGTAGGCGTTTTCAAACAGATTCAGCCGCCGCTCGCTTGCGCCGACCCAGTAGAGATCCTCGGTCATTTTCTTGACACAGTACATAAATCGGATTCCTTTCAAATATAATAATAATTTCTATTATCACAATAGCACAGGACGCGCTAAAAATCCAGAGGAACTTGCGAGGTTTCCGCGATTATTTTCCCTTGTTCTGCCGCCGCAGACGGTTCAGGTGACGCTCAAAATAGCCCTGCGAGATAAAGCGGGCCAGAACGTACTGGTCGAACAGCGGTACAGAGCAGGAATAAAAGCCGAGCGTCTGCCGGTACTGCTCCATCAGGCGCTCCGGCAGCACCATATAACCCATACGCATGGATGGGGCCAGCGAATGCGAAAACGTGTTCACGTAGATCACGCATCCGCGCCGGTCCATGGAATAGAGCGTCTGCAGCGGCTTTTTGTTTTCGGAAAACTCCGAATCGAAATCGTCCTCGATCAAAATCGCGTTCCGCTCCGCCGCCCAGGAAAGATAGTCGCTGCGCTTGGCCGCTGACGTGGTGATGCCGGTGGGGAAGCTGTGAAACGGCGTGATGTGCAGGACGGACGCGCGTGCGTTTTGCAGCGCGCCGGCGCGGATGCCGTCTTCGCCCATGGGCAGCAGCTCACAGACCGCGCCGTTGGCCGCGTAGACCTGCCGGACCTTTTCATAGCCGGGGTCTTCCAGCCCATATACGCGCTCCCGGCCCAGCAGCTGCACGATCAGACCGTAGAGATATTCCGCGCCGGAGCCGATGACGATGCAGTCCGGCTGGGCCAGCATCCCGCGGTAGCGCAGCAGATATTCCGCGATCGCGTTGCGCAGTTCCGCACAGCCGTAATGCGGCGGCTTTTCCAGCAGCCGCGTGCCGCAGTCGGCGATGACCTCGCGCATGAGCCGGGTCAGCGCGGAATACCGGAAGCCGTAGCCCGCAGGCTCCTGCGCGGCGGGTGCGTCGGCAGGCAGCATATGCAGCCGCGCCTGCGGCTGCGTGTTCTGCGGCAGGCGGGAGATGGCGCTGACATAATAGCCGCTGCGCGGCTTCGCTGTGAGATAGCCCTCGTCCACGAGCTGCTCATACGCGCCGGAGACGGTCGCGAGGCTGATATGCAGATGCTCCGCCAGCGCCCGCTTCGACGGCAGCTTCTGCCCCGGCAAGAGCTCTGCCCGCAGGATATCCTCGCGGATGCAGGTATAGAGCCGGTAATATTTCGGCTGATCGCCCGCTTGCAGATCGTAGGTCAGCATACGCTTACCATTTGTTTTCGACCTTCTCGGCAAAGCCGAAGAAGTCGCGCACGGGCAGGACCGTTCCGTCGTCAAGCGTGATGCGGCCCGTGAAATGACCAAAGACCTGATGCTGATCGGACAGCACAACGCCTGCGCTCATGAACGCGCTGCGGTCGAGCACCGGTGTAAAATTCATATAGAACCGGTTGTCGTCGCTCGTGAAGACCCAGGGCTTCATGAAGTCCTCAAAGCCGTCTTCATCCATGGGAATTTCAAACTTGACCTCGCCCAGCTTGTGGATTTTTCCGTCGTAGAACAGCACGTTCTCCGTCGCGGCGCTGGTGTTGCCGAAGCCGTAGCCGATGTTCCAGCCGAAGGGTGCGCCGTCGAGCTCACCGGAGGCGCTGCCCCAGTACCACGTGTTGTGATACGTCCACACGCCGCGGCCCCAGTCGAGCACAGCGAAGAATTTGTCCTTCGTCAGCTCGTACCGGCGGCTGCCCAGCTCGATCCAGCCCTCGGCGCGCATACAGTTGATCTTCTGGTTGTAATAGAAATGTCCGGGCTTGTCAAAGGGCGTGGCGATGACCATGCTCTCGGCCGGCTCGTCGGTGAGCTTGACAATGCCCTCGATCGGCTCCTTGTCCAGAAATTTGTCCATGTGGAACGAGAGCATCCGCGCCCCGTCCTCGTGATAGAAGGCCAGGGCATAGCCGCTCCTTGAAATTTCCGACGCGCCCTCCGCGCTCGATTCCGGCAGCTGCGTCCGGCCCAGCGGCAGCGCACGCATCCGGCTGGTCGTTTTTTCCCATTTGCCGTCAAAGTCGAGGAAGGAAACGGAGTCGAGGCCCATATAGCCGTTGTCCGCGATGGTCAGCGCCAGACCGATATGGCCGTCGGTGATGAGATAGTAATCCCATTCCTTGACGCGCATCGCGCCGGCTTTGATGTCCGCGCGCCGGTAGACCGGGAGCAGGGAACGCGCCCAGCCGGGTTCGAGCAGATTGCCGTCGCTGCCGAGCAGCGGGCCGGAAGTGGTGATCTCATGCTGCTGTCTCATTGGATAGCCTCCTGTGATGTATATTTTTCCAGAAACGCTGCCAGCGCCGCCTGCACGCGCGGGCGGTCGACCAGATAGCTGTAGCCGTGCCTTGCCCCGTCGACGAGGATTAGCTGCTTTTCAGACGCACAGACGTCATAGGCGGCCTGCGACATGGCGCAGGGGACGAAGGTGTCCGCCGTGCCGTGGATGAACAGAATAGGGCGCTTCGTTTTCGATACCGCGTCCAGCGTGGACGCTTCTTTGATAGAAAAGCCCGCGAACACACGCGTGCAGACATTCATCAGCGCCAGCAGCGGCCCCGCCGGGAGCCATTTTACGTGCGCCCGCAGAACGCTTCGCATGATCGCCTCCGGTGAGGAGAAGCCGCAGTCGGCGATCACGCCCCGCACGGACGGCGGAAGCTCCAGCGCGGAGGCCAGCAAAACCGTCGTCGCGCCCATCGAAAGCCCGCCCAGAAACAGCGGGTGATCCGGGCCAAAGTGCATGGCCGCGTACTGTGCCCATGTTGCGGCGTCCCGGCGTTCGTGAATGCCGAAGGTGATGTATACCCCCTCCGACTGCCCGTGCGCGCGCTCATCGACGGCGAGTAAATTATATCCGAGCGAATAGTAATAGGGAAGGACGATGGAAAAATCGATGATCCAGCTCGACCGGTAGCCGTGGAACAGAAGGATCGTGCCCTTCGCGCCGGGCTGCTGCAATAGCTGCCCGTGCAGACGCAGGCCGTCATGGGATGGCAGAAAGATATCCTCCGCGTCCTGCATCAGCGTGATACCCGCGAGAATTTCCTCCGTCTGGTCTTCCCTGCCCCATTGGGCGATGACCGCGGGCTTTGTAAAATCCGGGACGGGGCTGCGGCGGCAGGCAAACAGGAACAGACCCAGCGCCAGCAGAACGACCGCCAGCAAAACGGCCAGAACGATCATAGCCGCCGTCATGCCGCGTTCCCCTTCCTTCCGAGCTTTGCGAAGAACGGGAACGTAAGCGGCCAGACAATGCCCGCAAACAGGACAAGCAGGAAATACCGCACAAAGCTTTCCGCCTGCGACCCGGCAAAGAGGGACACCAGCAGCGGCTTCAGCCCCGCCTTGATGCCGACGATCAGCGCAAGGCCCAGCACCAGCTTCAAGACCTGTCCCCAAAACGGCGCGCGCACGTCAAAATGCAGCTTTTTCTCGTCGGCAATGTACACGATCAGAAAGCCCAGCAGCGCGCCCAGCATGGTGTACGCGTTTTTGAGGCCGTGCGTGATATTGGAAAGGTCTTCGCTGCCCGCCGGCCAGTCGCACCGGGCGAGGGACGAGGCGTAGATCAGATATCCGCCGCACAGCACCGCCACGCCAAGTAAAAGCCACGGCACTGTCTTTTTTGCGGCAGATTCTGTCCGGAACGCCGGATAGAGCGCCGCAGCCAGCGCCAGCGCCGTCAGGAAGGCCACGCCGACGTCCAGCGGCGTGTGAACGCCCAGGTACATCCGCGAAAACGGCACCAGAACCATCAACACGATACAGACAATACGCACCCACGTTTCCTTCCGGCTCGCGAAGATCGAGGCCGTCGTGCCGACGATATTCTGCGTGTGGCCGGAGGGGAAGGAATAGCCCGTCGCGTCCGCGCGGGCGGCTTCGACGATCTGAAAGTCCGGATCGAGCACCCACGGGCGCGGAATGCGGAAGGCCAGCTTCAGAAACTGGTTGCAGACCGTGCCGAGCGCACCGACCAGAAAGACATAATAGCCCTGCCGCTTGTCAACGCACCAGAAGATCAGCAGCGCCGCCGCCATGAACGCGATCTCCGAGCCGAAATAGGTCAGGCTAGAAAAAAACGTGTCCAGCGCTCCGCAGCGTCCCGCCGCGAGAAGCCGCAAAAAATCCATACCGGAACCTCCTGAATTGAGATACAGAATCAGTATACCACCAAACGCCGGATTTGCCAAGCATCTTGCATTTTCAGATAAATATAGTATGATATAAGAAAAGCAACGAAAGGTGTGCGAACCATGTTTTCCAATGAAGAACGAATGATCTACGCCAGGCGCCAGCTGGTCGAGGTGATCTGTCAGCTTCGTTTCCCGGAGATCCTGTCCATCGACGCAAGCGAACCTGCCGCGTTTCAGGACCGCATCCGCCGGGAATATCCGCAGTATGAAAAGAAGATCGAGCAGCTGCCGCCGCAGATGGTAAACGGCAAGCCCGTCCCGCAGGGAACGGTCAACAACTACCAGTTCGTTTCCGCCGAGGGGCAGTGGAAAATCAGTCTCACCAAGGGCTTTATCGCCCTTTCCACCTACGGCTATACCCGCTGGGAGGAATTTGCCCAGCGGCTCGACCGCATTCTCGCCGTGTTTATCGAGACATATCATCCCTCGTGGTTCACCCGCGTGGGTCTGCGGTATGTTAACGCCTTCCGCCGTGCGCCGCTCGGTCTGGAGGACTGCCTCTGGAAGGAACTTATCACGCCGGGCTTTTTGGGCCTCATGGGCGATGAGGACGCGCAGGAGCAGGCGTTCATGAAGAACGAGCTGACCGCGACCGTCCAGATGCCCGGCGGCGCGAAGGCCAACGTCAAATCCGGCCCGGGCCTGCTGCGCAAGGTCAACAACCGCACCCGCGAGACGACGGAGGAGCGCGTGTTCATGCTCGACCTCGATCTCTACATGGACAGCAAGATCGAGCTGAACCATACGGCCCCCGCCCTGAACATCGTCCACGACAACGCAGGCAGCCTCTTCCGCGCCGCCATCACCGACACCCTCGCAGACGCAATGGAGCCGCAGAAGGCGTAAACTGATCAAAAGCTGCTCCGCCTGCCGCAGCTTGCGGCAGGCGGGGCAGCTTTTTCAAACGGCAGGCAGTCTTGAAATTGACTGCAATTTGGGTATAATGGAACCAGAAGGGGGCGTCTGTATGAGCACATTATCCTTCAAGGCATTCTGCATTGAATACTATGCCGCACACATCGGGCGGCCCGGCAATGAGATCTATGCGCTGTTTGACCGAACCGGCCTTCTGAAGCTGCTCGATGAGGACTACGAGGATCTGCACGGCATGAGTATGGAATATCTGATGCAGTTTTTTGACCGGTATCTGGAGGGCGCAGCATGATTTTGTACCACGGAAGCACAGTGGAGGTGCAGCAGCCGCGCATTCTCAAATCTGAAATTGGCCGCGACTTTGGCTTTGCGTTCTATACCACCGATATTCGGACGCAGGCTGAGCGTTGGGCCAGACGCCGCGCCATGATCGAGAGCCGCCGCACAAAAATCGAAGTTCAGCCTGTCGTCAGCGTCTATGAATGGGACGAGGATGCCGCAAAGCAGCTCCGCCTTTTGCGGTTCGACGGCGCAGGCATGGATTGGCTGGAGCTTGTCGTTGCCTGCCGCAGCCGGACAGACTATTCTCACGATTATGATATTGTCGAAGGCAAAATTGCAAATGACAACGTCGGCGAAACGGTTTCCTATGTCATGCAGGGGATCATGCGCAGGGAGGACGCGATTGAGCGTCTGCGGTTTGAACAAATCAATAATCAAATCGCGTTCTGCACGGAAGCTTCCCTGTACACACTTCATTTTCAGAACAGCTATATTTGCGGGAGTGTAAAACCATGAATCACAGCACAACACGCGCGACGATTCTGCCCGAAATCATCCATAAAATCATGGCGCATGACCATCTGAACGAGGATGAGGCGCTGAAAGCATTTTATTCCTCCGCAGCCGGCGCGTCCTTTGCCGATGATGAAACAGGCCTTTACGGACAATCGCCGAACTATATTTTTGGCTTATATCTGGAAGAGGCGCACGGAAGCGGCCGTTGATGGTATCCCGTATCGGACGGCTCAGGCCGGTTCCTCCGGCTGCCAGAAGATGCGGAAGGCGCTGGGAAGCGCGATGTCCTGCCGGAACCGTTCGCCGCTGACCCATGTGAAGCTGCCGACCGGGGCCGAGACGCGGATGTCATAGCAGCGCATATGCCACTCGACGTGCGTAAAGATGTGCGTCCGTTCGCGCGTGCGCGTCAGCTCCTCCGGGACGAGGCCCCAGCTGTCGAGCAGCGCAAGCGCCTGCTGCGCGCTCAGCGTTCCTTCCACATTCGGAAGCTCCCAGAGTCCGGCAAGCAGCCCCGTCTCCGGCCGCCTGCGCACGGCATACTGCCCGCCGCATTGGAGAAAGAACACCGTCTTCTCCTCAACGCGGCGGGGCTTTTTTGCCTCCTTAACGGGAAGACGCGACCATATGCCGCTTTCTCCGGCGCAGCAGATCTCCCGCAGCGGACAGACAGCGCACTTCGGCGCGCCGTTCGGAACGCATACGCAGGCCCCAAGCTCCATGAGCGATTGCGTCAGCTCGCTTCTTTTTCCCGGATTTTTCTCATAAGCTGGCCGCAGCGCGGCTTCATACGCCTTTTTGACGGTGGGCCGCGTGACCGGTGCTTCGTCCTGCGTTACGCGGGAGAGCACGCGCAGCACGTTCCCGTCGACCGCAGGCTCCGGCGCGTCAAAGCAGATGGACGCGACCGCGCCCGCCGTATAATCCCCCACGCCGGGCAGCGCCCGGATGGCAGCGTAGTCCCGCGGGAACTCGCCGCCGTGCTGCGTCATAATGACGCGGGCGGCCTTCTGCAGATTGCGCACGCGGGAATAATAGCCCAGGCCCTCCCAAAGCTTCGTCAGGCGGTTTTCTTCGCAGGCTGCAAGCGCGGCGATATCGGGCAGCTCCGATAAAAAGCGCGCGTAATAGCCCTTTACGGCCTCCACGCGCGTCTGCTGGAGCATGATCTCCGACAGCCAGACGTGATACGGCTCATGGTCCTCCCGCCACGGCAGCGCGCGGTGACCCGCCGCGTACCACCCGAGCAGCCGCCCGGCAAGCGAATCCGGAAGCTGCATTACAATCCCCCTCTCTAATATAGAAAAAACGCCGGAGGGAAATCCTCCGGCGTTTTGGGTTTCTTAATAGCCGGGCTTGCCGAGCAGGTGGAACATATTCTTCTTATAGGCCTCAACGCCGGGCTGGTTAAAGGGGTTGACGCCCTCCATATAGCCGGACACGCCGCAGGCAAACTCGAAGAAGTAGATGAGCGCACCCAGCGCTTCCTCGCCGATCTCCGGCAGGCGGATCTCGGTGACGGGCACGCCGCCGGAAATGTGCGCGGCCTTGGTCGCCTGCATGGCCTTTTCATTGATATAGCTCATCTCGCGGCCCGCCAGATAGTTCAGGCCGTCCAGATTTTCTTCGTCGGACGGAACAGTAACAGATGTTCTGGAGTTGTCGAAGAAGACAACCGTTTCCTGCAGCATGCGGATGCCATCCTGGATATACTGGCCCATGGAGTGCAGATCGGGGGTCAGATCAACGGAGGCCGGGAAAATACCCTTGCCGTCCTTGCCCTCGGACTCGCCGTAGAGCTGCTTCCACCATTCGGCCATGAAGCGGAACGCAGGCTCGTAGGCCGCCAGGATTTCAATGTTTTTGCCGTCCGCGTACAGCGCCTGACGGCTCATTGCGTACTGCACGGCGGCGCTTTCCACACCGCGCTTCAGCGTATCCTCACGCTCGGCCTGTGCACCGTGCATGAGCGCTTCAATGTCGATGCCGCAGCAGGCGATGGGAAGCAGGCCCACAGCCGTCAGAACGGAATAGCGGCCGCCGACATTATCGGGCACAACAAAGCTTTCATAGCCCTCACGGGACGCAAGCGTCTTCAGCGCGCCGCGCGCCTTGTCTGTCGTGGCGTAAATGCGGCTCTTTGCACCCTCCACGCCGTATTTCTTCTCAAGGGCCGCCTTGAAGATGCGGAACGCGATGGCAGGCTCGGTCGTCGTGCCGGATTTGGAAATGACGTTCACGGAAAAATCGCGGTCACCGATCATGGCGAGGATCTCCGTCACAGCGTCGGAGGAAATGCCGTTGCCGGCGAAATAAATGTCCGGGGTGTTCTTGGGCAGAGCGTTGTAGTTCGGGCTTTTCAGAAGCTCGACCACGGCGCGCGCGCCGAGATAGCTGCCGCCGATGCCAATGACGACAAGCGCCTTGGAGTCAGACTGGATCTTCTTTGCCGCAGCCTGAATGCGGGCGAACTCTTCCCTGTCGTAATTTACCGGCAGGTCGACCCAGCCGATGAAGTCATTACCTGCGCCGGTGCCGTTTACCAGTGTGTCAAACGCAGCCTGTGCCGCGGCCTTGTCCGGCTGGCTGGCATAAAACTGCTTCGCGCCTTCAAAATTGATGCTTACCATATTGATCGCTCCTTTTATGATGAGAAAATAACAAAAACCGATGCGCGGCGTTAAGCTTCCGCGTCGCGCGCGAGAAGCGCCGCGCCGATCATTCCGGCCTCGTTGCCGAGCACGGCGGGGACGAGCTTGCCGCGCGTGGAATAGAAGCACTTTTTGCTGACCTTGTCCTGCAGGGGGTCAAACAGGAACGGGCCCGCCGCGCTGAGGCCCCCGCCGAGGGCAAGTACCTCCGGGTCGAGAATATTATAGATCGACGCGCAGGCGGAGCTCAGGTGCTCGATATAGTCGTCGAAAACGGCGGTCGCGGCGGGGTCGCCTGCCTTGGCGCAGTCGGTGACGAGCTTGGGCGTGATCTTCGCCGGGTCGCTGCCGGTCTTCTCGGCCAGCATACTCTCCGGATGGGCCTGCATGGCTCGGCGGCCCTCCCGCGTGAGCGCGGACGCGGCGCAGTAGGCCTCCATGCAGCCGTGATTGCCGCAGGTACACGGCTCGCCGCCGTCGACCAGATACGCGTGGCCCAGCTCAACGCCGTGGTTCATGCCACCGTTGAACATTTTGCCGTTCAGAATGATGCCGCCGCCAAGCCCCGTGCCGAGCGTCAGCAGAACGCCCGTTTTGCAGCCGGTGAACGCGCCCTTATAAAGCTCGGCCAGCGCCGCGCCGTTTGCGTCGTTCGCAATATAGACGGGAATGCCGGGGAACTGCTCCTGCAGCAGCTTCCGCAGGGGTACATTGTGGAAATCCAGATTGTGCGCGTCAAGAACCGTCTCGCCGCTCGCGTCGATGCTGCCGGGGACGACCGCGCCGAGCGAGCCGACGTCGCAAAGCGCCGCGTTCTTCTCTTCCAGCAGCGCAAGGACTGCCGCGCGGATCTTTTTCGCCAGATCCGCCGCCGTCGTGTGCGGGAACGGGACAGACGTCTCGGCGGTCAGCTCCAGCGCCTCGTCCAGCAGGCCGATCTTGACGTTGGTTCCGCCGATGTCAATGCCGATCTGATACATATGCAGTGCCTCTTTTCCTTTCAAACTCATCCATGGACACTCCGGGTGTCAGGCCATTTCTTACTGAAAATAATACGACGGTCCAGTCAAAAAAGCAAGAAGTGCTGCAATTATTTTTTCTCCGGCTCCAGAGTCCGCGCTTCTCCGTCATATCCGCAGGAGAAAGTGGCTCTTGCGATACTCGAGGACGCCGTCCTTTTTCATCCGTCCAAGCTCCAGCGACAGGCCGCTGCGCTCGACGCCAAGATAATCCGCAAGCTGCTGTCTTGAAAACGGAATGTCAAATTCGCAGGTCCCAAGCCGCTGCGCCTCTGCGGAAAGGTAGGACATGATCTTTGCGCGCGTGGTGCGCTGGCCCATGTGTGTGAGCTTTTCACCGAACCGCAGGTTCTTTTCGGCAAGCTCGCCGAGAAGATTGCGGATGATGCGGCTGTGCCGGGCGCAGGCGGACGGGCACATGGTCAGCACGCGTTTGACGTTCAGAAACAGCACAGTCGCGGGTGTTTCCGCCGCGACGCTCACCTTCAGCACCGAACCGGGTGCGCAGGCATAGGCGGCGGCGAAGGTCTGTCCCGGCCCTGCCTTGGACAGAATATTGCGGTTGCCCCAGACGTCCTCCTGCTCGACCAGAACGCTCCCGGACAGCACCAGACCGATCGATTCCGCCGTATCGCCGGCACGCAGCAGCAGCGCATCCTTCGGGAAACGCGATGCTTTCGTGCCAAGACAGGCGAGCATGGCCGTAAGCTCCTGTTCGGAAATACCGGAGAAGAGCGTGGAAGACCGGATCACGGATAAAAATTCCTGCATATTTTCCTCTTTCGTTGAAAATTCAACCGACCTGTTGATTTTATTCTATTATAATATAGCCACAAACGCAAGAACCCGAATCATGAAAGTGAGGATCTCAAAATGGAACACACGATGTTTTGTTTTCAGTGCGAACAGACGGCGGGCTGCACCGGCTGCACGGGAAAGGCGGGCGCGTGCGGCAAGAGCGCCGGTACGGCGAAGCTGCAGGACGAGCTGACGGGCGCGCTCATTGGCCTTGCCCGCGCGACGGACCATGCGCCCGGCGTGAATGCAGGCACATGGCAGCTTCTCATCGAGGGTCTGTTCACGACTGTTACGAACGTGAGCTTTCACGATGAGACCATCCGCGCGATGATCAGCCGCGTACACGCGGAAAAATCGCGGCTCGTGCCGGGCTGCGCGGCCTGCGCTGCCGCGTGCGGACGAACCGGCGATTATGACATGGCGCAGCTCTGGGACGCGCAGGAGGATATCCGCAGTCTCAAATCGCTCATTCTCTTCGGCGTGCGCGGCATGGCCGCGTATGCGCACCACGCCATGGTGCTGGGCTATGCCGATGAGACGGTAAACCGGTTCTTTGCCAAGGCGCTCTTTGCCGTGGGCGAGGATTGGGACATGGAGCAGCTGCTGCCCATTGTGATGGAGGTCGGCGAGAAGACCCTCCGGTGCATGGCGCTTCTGGACAGGGCCAACACCGAAAGCTACGGCACGCCCACGCCGGTCACGGTTCCGCTGACCGTGGAAAAAGGTCCGTTCATCGTCATCTCCGGCCACGATCTGCACGATCTGAAGCTGCTGCTGGAGCAGACCGAGGGCAGGGGCGTCAACATCTACACCCACGGTGAAATGCTCCCCGCACACGGCTATCCGGCACTTAAAAAGTATGCCCACCTCAAGGGCAATTTCGGCACGGCATGGCAGAACCAGCAGAAGGAATTCGCGGCGCTTCCTGCGCCGGTGCTCTTCACCACCAACTGTCTGATGCCGCCGAAGGCCAGCTACGCGGACCGCGTATTTACCACGTCAGTCGTATCTTACCCGGAACTCGTCCACATCGGCGAAGAAAAGGACTTCACGCCTGTCATTGAAAAGGCGTTGGAGCTGGGCGGCTACGCCGTGGACAGGCCCTTCACCGGCATCAACGGCGGCAGCACGGTCATGACTGGCTTTGCACGCGGCGCGGTGCTCAGTGCGGCAGACACGGTCATCGAGGCCGTCAAGTCCGGGGCCATCCGGCATTTCTTCCTTGTCGCAGGCTGCGACGGAGCACGCCCCGGCCGTAACTACTATACGGAATTTGTCAAGCAGACGCCTGCCGACACCGTCGTTCTGACGCTTGCCTGCGGCAAGTACCGCTTCAACGACCTCGATCTCGGCACGATCGGCGGACTGCCGCGCCTGATGGACGTCGGCCAGTGCAACGACGCCTACAGTGCCATTCAGATCGCGCTTGCGCTTGCGAACGCGTTCGGCTGCGGCGTGAACGAGCTGCCGCTTTCCATGGTGCTTTCGTGGTATGAGCAGAAGGCGGTCTGCATCCTGCTGACGCTGCTGCATCTGGGCATCCGGAACATTCGTCTCGGCCCCACGCTCCCGGCGTTCCTTTCGCCCAACGTACTGAACTATCTTGTAGACAACTTCGGTATTGCGCCCATCACCACGCCGGAGGCAGATCTGAAGCAGCTTCTCAAATAACAGCGGCTCACGCGGCGTATACGTTCCCCTTTTTCGCCCCGCAGCGCAAAACGGCGGTCTTGAACTGTTTTACATTCAAGCCGCCGTTTTCTTTTTTGACAGGAACCGCTCAATTCAGACTGACCTCCTGACGGGTGAACAGAGCCTCGACTCTTGCCTTTAGTGGGGCAAGCTCCGGGGCGTTCAGGCTGTCCGCAGTCTGAATGACGGCAGCTGCGGCCTGCTGGGCGTCGCGCAGCGTTTCCAGATCCATCTGCAGGCTTGCGACCTTTAAGAGCGGAAGCCCGTGCTGGCGGCTGCCGAAGAAATCGCCCGGCCCGCGCAGGGCCAGATCCTGCTCGGCGATCTTAAAGCCGTCCGTCGTCTTGCAGAGCGCCTGCAAGCGCTTTTTTGTCTCCTCGTTTTTCGTCCCGCTGACCAGCACGCAGTAGGACTGCGCGCTGCCGCGCCCGACGCGTCCGCGCAGCTGATGCAGCTGACTGAGGCCGAAGCGCTCGGCGTTCTCAATGACCATCAGCGTCGCGTTCGGCACATCCACGCCGACCTCCACGACCGTTGTGGCGACGAGAATATCGTAGTCTCCCGCGCGGAACGCGCTCAGCGCCGCGTCCTTTTCCGCGCTTTTCATCCGTCCGTGCACCAATCCGACGCGAAGCTCCGGGAACGTCTCGTCCCGCAGCGTCTGCGCCCAGCCCTCGGCGGATTTCATGGCGTTCTCCTCGCCGTCCTCCACAGCCGGGCAGACGACATAGACCTGATGGCCTCCGGCGCACTGCTTCCGGATAAAGCCGTTCAGGCGCTCACGCAGAGCCTCGCTGACCAGAAATGTCTCGACCGGCCGCCTGCCCGGCGGCAGCTCGGCGATCACGGATACGTCCAGATCGCCGTAGGCGATGAGGGCCAGCGTGCGCGGGATGGGCGTGGCGGACATGACGAGCAGATGCGGTGCATCGCCCTTTTCCGTGAGTCTCGTGCGCTGCGCGACGCCGAAGCGGTGCTGCTCGTCGGCCACAACGAGGCCGAGCGCGTGGAACTCCACGCCGGTACTGATGAGCGCGTGCGTGCCGACAATCAGCTGCGCCTCGCCGGAGGCGATTTTCTCCCGCGCAGCACGCTTCTGCGCCGGGGTCTTTGCGCCTGTCAGCAGCAGGACATGGACGCCAAGCGGCCCCAGCAGCGCGGACAGCGTCTTTTCATGCTGCTCGGCCAGAATTTCCGTCGGCGCCATGAACGCCGCCTGCTTCCCGTTTTTGACCGCGCAGAAGCAGGCCGCCGCCGCGACCATCGTCTTGCCGCTGCCGACATCGCCCTGCACGAGCCGGTTCATCACATGGCCGGAGGACAGATCGCGCAGGATCTGGTCAATTGCGCCGCTCTGCGCACCCGTCAGCCGGAAGGGCAGCGCGCGGAAAAACGCGTCCATGCAGGCGGTGTCATACGGGATGGTATGCAGCTCCGTTCTCGACGCGCGCAGGACGGCCAGACCCGCCGAGAAAATGAAAAATTCCTCAAAGACGAGCCGCTTCCGCGCCCGCTGCAGCGCATCCCAGCTCTCCGGCGCATGGACAGACGTATACGCCTCCGTCACGCCGCACAGGCCGTACTGCTCCCGCACCGTCTCCGGCAGAAGCTCCGGCAGCGCGCCCGCCGCCGAAAACGCCTGCCGGATGCAGGCGCAGAGCGTCCGGTTGGACAGCCCCGCCGTCAGCGGGTACACAGGCAGCAGCCGGTTCGTAACGGTGCCGGGCCTGCCCGCCTCCTCAAAGGCAGGATTCGCCATCTGCATCCCGCGCTCCGGCAGCGCGCCGTAGAAATAATAGCGCTCGCCGTAATGCAGTTGGGTCTTGATGTAGGGCTGGTTAAAATAGTGCAGCGTCAGCTTGCCTGTCTCGTCCGCGACAGTGAGGTTCGTCACGTCGCGGCCCTTTCCGATGCGCCGCAGGACCGGCTGCGAGACGACCAGCGCCTCAAAGCACGCCGGGACCCCCGGCTGCAGCTGCGCGATCTCGACCGGATTCGTCCGGTCCTCATAATCGCGCGGAAAATAGGCCAGCAGATCATAGAGCGTGAAAATCCCAAGCCTCTGCAAAGCCGCCGCCCGCGCCGGCCCTACACCGCGCAGATCGGTCACGGGGGAAAACAGGTCCATGGGTCCACGCTCCTTTCTGATATGTTGCTGCAGATCCTGTAGGGGCCGATTTTATGCAAATTTTCGGCGAATCCGAACTGCTTTGCAAATCTTGACTGCAAAGCGTTTTTACCGCAGCCATTCAGACGCAGCCGCTATCAAATCTGGTCGTATCGTGACAGGCGGCGCGTACCGCAGCGCCCGTAAGGTGATTATGTGTGTTCGCAGCGGCTACAAAACAGGTGCCGGCCTGAATTGTATCTGCAGGATGCGCCGAACGTAATCAGCGCCCCTTTTCTCCCCCTTCTTTTCCGGCAAGGCGGAAAAGAAGGGGCCGCCGGAGGCATGACCAGCCTGCTCATAGCGGCGGTTATTTATATTATATAGTATTTTAATGTTCTTCCGCAAGGCAATGCCTAAAAAAGTGCGCGAAAAATCCCCCCGAAGAGAAACTCCCGAGGGGCATTTATTTCGCAGCATTCGGCATCAGGCCAGCTTGTTCATCTTCAGTGTGATCTGGCTCTTCTTGCGGGCGGCAGCATTCTTATGAAGAATACCCTTGCCGGCAGCCTTGTCGATGGACTGAACCGCAGCCTGGTAAGCGCTATCGGCCTGCTCACGATTGCCTTCCGTGACGGCAGCTTCAAACTTCTTCAGGGTGGTCTTCAGGGCGGACTTGTCAGCCTTGTTGCGCTCGTTGTTGACCTTGGCAATCAGAACTCTCTTCTTTGCAGACTTAATGTTGGGCATAACTACACCTCCTCCAATAGCGTGAATATAGAAACAGATACCGTTTCATGCAGAAATACATTATAGCGGCATGGTCCGATAAAATCAATCTTTTTTTCGGATTTTTTCAAAAAAATTTTTCACATATTCCCCGACTTTCCGGAAAAACTAGCCGGGAGGTGAGTCTATGCAGCCAAGAACGGATCTGGCGATGGAGGCCAAGGCGCTGTATGAGCGCTCCGCGCAGGAACAGACGCAGCTTTCCGGCGTCGCCGCGCGCGAACAGGAGCGGCACGGTGTACGCATGACAGTCGTGAAAATCACAAGCGCCGAGGGCGAGCAGGCGCTCGGCAAGCCGCGCGGCACGTATATCACAGCGGAGCTTGAAGCGCTCTCGCGCCGGGAGCCGGGGAGCTTTTCAAATGCCGTGCGCACCGTGAGCCGGGCGCTGCGCGAGCTGCTGGGGCCGTGCGGGCAGGCGCTCGTCGTCGGGCTGGGCAACCGGGACATCACGCCCGACGCCATCGGCCCGGAGGCCGTGAAGAATCTGATCGTCACGCGCCATCTGCAGACGGGCCCGGATGAAGCGCTGCCGGGCCTCATGCGCGTCGCGGCCTGTCAGCCGGGCGTACTGGGCCAGACGGGCATTGAAAGTCTGGAGCTTGTCAAATGCGCCATGCAGACCGCGCAGCCGGACGTTGTGATCGTGATCGACGCGCTGGCGGCGGCAGAGCCGGGGCGGCTGTTCCGCACTGTCCAGCTCTCGGACAGCGGCATCGTGCCGGGCTCCGGCGTAGGCAACAGCCGGCAGGAATTTTCCCGGCGGACGCTGGGCGTGCCGGTCATCGCCGTGGGCGTGCCGACGGTCGTGGACGCGATCTCCCTGTTCCGGCAGGCGGAGCTGGAGCTGGACGTGCCGCGGGGCGTGCTGGTCACGATGCAGGATGTGGACACACGGGTGCGCGAGATGGGCAGGCTCGTCGGCTACAGCTGCGATCTGGCGCTGCACCGGGGATTGTCGCTGGGTGAAATTCCGGCCTTTTTGTCATAAAAGGTCGAATTATCGTTATGTAAACTGCATTATGTCCCCACCGGAACAAATCGCTGCAAACAGGCGGGTGTTGATAACGATGTGGAAATGTGGAAAAGTGATTGGTGTTCAAAAGTTTTTCACACTGTCAACAGAGTTGTCAACACCCGTATTTTATGAACTTTTCCTGACCAATTTCGGTTCCCAATAACAGGCCTTCGCTTTTTACGTCGACGGGACGGAAGGGATTATCGTCAACTGCGCACGGACAAAATCCGCGAAAAAGTTCGGAATCTGCCCGGAAGTTTTCTGTATCAAATGGGAAAGCCGGGAAATACTGACGATATATCCAGAAACAGAAGATGGAGGTAGCAGATATGCAGGGAAAGGTCGAGATCTGCGGCGTCAACACATCGAAGCTGCAGACGCTCTCGAACGCGGAGATGATGCGGCTGATCGAGCGCTCGCAGCAGGGGGATATGGACGCGCGCAGCCGTCTGGTGGAGGGAAATCTCAAGCTGGTCCTGTCTGTGGTGCAGCGGTTTCTGAGCCGGGGCGAGAACCCGGACGATCTGTTTCAGGTCGGCTGCATCGGGCTTTTGAAGGCCATCGCCAACTTTGACACCACGAAAAACGTCCGCTTTTCGACCTACGGTGTGCCGATGATTGCCGGGGAGCTGCGGCGGTATCTGCGCGACTACAGCCCCATCCGCGTCAGCCGGTCGCTGCGCGACACGGCCTACCGCGTTCTGCAGTGCAGACAGCAGCTGACCGACCAGAACGGCCGCGAGCCGTCCATCGACGAGATCGCGCAGGCGCTCGACCTGCCGCCCGCACAGATCACCGCCGCGCTCGACGCCATCACCGCACCCGTTTCGCTTTACGAGCCGGTCTATTCCGAGGGCGGCGACGCGCTGACGGTCATGGACCAGGTGCGCGACCGGAAAAATACCGACGAGCAGTGGATCGAATCCATCACGCTGCGCGAGGCCATCTCCCATCTGTCGGAGCGTGAAAAGCGCATTCTGGCCCTGCGCTTCGAGGCAGGCCGCACGCAGATGGAGGTCGCGGGCCAGATCGGCATCTCGCAGGCGCAGGTGTCCCGTCTTGAAAAAAGCGCCATCCGCTCCATCCGCAAGGCGATCCTCCCGTCATAACGGGGATACCCGCCGCATATACTTCCTGCAAAGGGGGCTTGTGCGATGACGAACCGGTTTCAGGAGCTGCGGGACAAGGAAGTGATCCATGTGTGCGAGGGGGCGCGGCTGGGGTATGTGAACGATCTGGTGGTCGATATCTGCTGTGGGCGCGTGACGGCGCTGATCGTGCCGGGGCCGTGCCGGTTTCTGGGGCTGTTCGGCCGGGAGGACGACTATGTGATCCCGTGGCTGTGCATCAAGCGCATCGGAGACGACCTGATTCTGGTCGATGGGCCGCTTTCCGAGTGGCGGACGCCGCGCAAGAAGCGGAGCTTCTTTTAAGCCGGTAAAAAGCGCAAAAAATGCAGGGGTTTTCGTGAAAAAACACTTGCATTTGGAGCGCTTTTCCGCTATAATGTCAAGGCGCTGTGCGAAAACGGCGACAATACTACACCACACACCGGGCGGTGGCGCTTTCTCGTGTCCTTCGGGATGGAAGCGGTCAGCCCTGTGGAGGTCAAAAACAAAAGGAGAACACACAATGGCAGTCGTATCCATGAAGCAGCTTCTCGAAGCTGGCGTCCACTTCGGTCATCAGACCCGTCGCTGGAACCCGAAAATGGCCCCGTATATCTACACGGAGCGCAACGGCATCTACATCATTGACCTGCAGAAGACGGTCAAGAAGCTCGAAGAGGCTTACAACTTTGTCCGTGAGCTGGCAGCGAACGGCCAGTCCATCCTGTTCGTCGGCACCAAGAAGCAGGCGCAGGACGCCATCAAGGAAGAGGCTGAGCGTGTCGGCCAGTACTACGTCAACGCCCGCTGGCTCGGCGGTATGCTGACGAACTTCCGCACCATGCGCACCCGTATCGACCGTCTGGCCCAGCTGAAGAAGATGGAAGCCGACGGCACGTTCGCAATGCTTCCCAAGAAGGAAGTCATCAAGCATCAGGGCGAGATCGCCAAGCTTGAGAAGTATCTCGGCGGCGTCAAGGAAATGAAGAAGCTGCCCGGCGCGCTGTTCATCGTTGACCCGCGCAAGGAGCGCAACGCCATCGCCGAGGCCCGCAAGCTGCACATTCCCATCGTCGCCATCGTCGACACCAACTGCGACCCGGACGAGGTCGACTATGTCATCCCCGGCAACGATGACGCCATCCGCGCCATCCGCCTGATCGCCGCCACCATGGCCAACGCCGTGACCGAGGGCCGTCAGGGTGAAGAGAACACCGAGGCTCCCGCAGCTGAGGAAGCTCCCGCCGCTGAATAATCCGTACTATTTATAGCGCCCGCCGCACGACGGGCGCTTTTCAAAAGATAAAAACAGGAGGAATTTACAATGGCATTTACTGCTGCTGATGTGAAAAAACTGCGTGAAATGACCAATGTCGGCATGATGGACTGCAAGAAGGCACTGTCCGAGACCGACGGCGATATGGACAAGGCTGTTGAATGGCTGCGCGAAAAGGGTCTGGCCAAGGCCGCCAAGAAGGCCGGCCGCATCGCGGCTGAAGGCATGGCTTACGCGACTGTCTGCGAAAAGTGCGGCGTCGGCGCCATGGTCGAGGTCAACTGCGAGACTGACTTCTGCGCGAAGTCCGCTCCGTTCGTTCAGTTTGTCAAGGATATCTGCCAGGTCGTTCTTGAGAACAACCCCGCTGACGTCGAGGCCATCAAGGACTGCACCTACCCCGGCACCGAGCTGAAGGTCTCCGAGGTCCTGCCCGAGAAGGTCATGTCCATCGGCGAAAACCTGCAGATCCGCCGTTTCGCCCGCTTCGACAAGAACACCACCGTGTCCTATGTCCATGCCGGCGGCAAGATCGGCGTTCTGGTCAACCTTGCTGTTGAGGGCGGCATCGACGCCACCACCATCGGCAAGGACGTCGCCATGCAGATCGCTGCGCTGAATCCCCGCTTCTGGGACAAGAGCCTCGTCACCGAGGACGTCATCGCCGAGGAGAAGAAGGTTCTCGTCGCGCAGATGGACAACGACCCGAAGATGGCCACCAAGCCCCAGCAGGTCAAGGAAAAGATCGCTGCCGGCAAGCTGAACAAGTTCTACGAGGAGAACTGCCTGCTGCAGCAGGCCTTCGTCAAGGACGGCTCCATGTCTGTTGAGCAGTACATGGCCTCCGCAGCCAAGGCTCTGGGCGGCAAGGTCACGTTCGTCGACGCCGTTCGCTTCGAAAAGGGCGAGGGCATCGAGAAGAAGCAGGAAGACTTCGCTGCCGAAGTCGCTGCGCAGATGAACGCCGGTCACTAAGCTTCAATAGTTCAAAGCGCCCGCTGCCGGATGGCAGCGGGCGCTTCGCCTTATTTACCGGAATCAAAGTCCGACTCGGTCCTTGTGCGCAGGCGGCTGATGGCGTTTGTCAGGCGTTCTGTTTCCTTCTGGAACAGGCCGGAGGCGATGGCCGTGCGGATGGGGAGGATCTCGTAGCGGCTGCCGTCGGCGTCCTTGCCGCTGTCGAGCAGGTACAGGGGCGTATAGCTCACATTTGTCAGCGCCGTTTCACCCGTCTCGCCGTTTTTGGTGAATTGCAGATTCAGAATGACCGATTCCTCGCAGCCGCTGGCATAGCTGCTGCTCTGGCTGGAAAAGAAGTTGCCGAGGCTGTAGGCCACAAAGCAGGTCTTTTCCTTTCCGTCGTCCGTCGTGATGTCCATCGTCTCCATTCTGCCGACCAGATGGCTGTGCGTGCCGATGATCGCGTCCGCGCCGCGCTCGAACAGCTGCTTTGCGATGGACTCCTGCGTTCTGGTAGGCTCCAGTGTCGCCTCACTGCCCCAATGGAGCATGACGAGGATGATGTCGGGCTTCAGCGCTTTCGCCGCGTCTACCGAGTCCAGAAGGGCGCTCATGTCGAGCTTTTCATAGTCCGTGCTGTAATCCTTGTACAGGAGATTCACCGCGTACTCTGCGCCCTCCGGCAGCTGCAGGCCGCCGAGGCCCTTCGTATAGGCGATGATCGCGATCTTCATGCCGCTGACGGTCTTGAGCACGACGCCGCCGTTATTGGAGCGCTCGGCCTCGCTTGCGTAGGTGCCCGCATGGTCGATGCCCGCGTTTGTAAGCGCGTCGATGGTGCTCTGCAAACCGGACAGGCCGTTCTGGATGGAGCAGGTGTTGGCCGTCTGCAAAAGATCAAAGCCGATGGTCGACAGCGTCATGGCAAGTGAATCCGGCGCGCGGTAATCCGGCTTTCCGGCATACGGCTCACCGCAGAAATTGCATTCCAGATTGCCGATGGCGAGATCCGCCGAGAGCGTATAGCCGGACACGGCGGCAAAGCTTTCGGCAAACTGATAGCTGCCGTCCGGCTGCCTGGCGTCGGCAAGCAGATCGTCGGTGATCATGATATCGCCGACAGCGGCAATGTTGACGGTCGCGTCCGGCTCCGTCTGCAGCTCCAGCGCATTGTCCTTTTTGACGTAAAGCTCCGGGTGCTCGCGCCGGTTGCGGCAGCCGCGCAGAATGAGGATCAGAGACAAAATCACGATCACAAGCAAAACAATGACCAGCACCCGCTGGCGCATCAGAAGCCTGCGCTTCTGCTCCTGCCGGCGCAGCCTGCGCGCCTCCAGCAGCTCCTCGTTCTGCCTGCGTTCCATGTTATCCACGCGTTCGCCTCCTTTGGGTCGTGTAATTTATATATTATAACATATCCTTCGAAAAAAGACAAGCCGCTTGGCTTTTGCCGCAGAATATGCTATAATTCTACATCATTTACTTACAGAGGATCAGTTCATGCGTCAAACAAGCAAACGTGCGCGGCGCTCCCGGGCGCTGATGATCGTGATTTTTGTGCTGCTGGCAGCGCTTGTGATCTGGGGGCTGACGGCCCTGCTGGGCCGATTGCTCCACTACGGCACGAACGCGACCGTCAGCGCGAAGGATCACGAGCAGCTCACGCCGATCGAGCCGAGCGCCGTGGACAAGACGGAGGAAATTCCGGAAAATACATATGATCCGTCCTGCTTTTATATGGATGGCGGCTTCCTGCGCTATGAAAGCGACACCATAACCAGCCAGGTCGGCATCGACGTCTCCGCGCACCAGCAGGAGATCGACTGGCAGCGCGTCGCAGACAGCGGCGTGCAGTTCGTCATTCTCCGCGTGGGCTACCGCGGGTATACGGAGGGCGCCATTCAGGAGGACACGTATTTCGAGCAGAATCTGGAGGGTGCCATTGACGCCGGGCTTGACGTGGGCGTGTATTTCTTCTCGCAGGCCATCGACGAGCAGGAGGCGCGGGAGGAGGCCCGGTTCGTGCTGGACAAGATCTCCGGGTACCTGCTCGCCTTCCCCGTCTTCTTCGACTGGGAAAAGATCGGCTCGGAGGCGCGCAGCGACACCATGGATCTGGCGTCGCTGACCATCGTGACCGATACGTTCTGCACCGAGATCCGGAACGCGGGCTATCAGGCCGGGCTTTACTTCAATCAGCAGCTCGGCTATGAGGAGCTGCATCTGCCAAGCCTGCAGACGTACACGTTCTGGCTGGCTGAATACAACGATACGCCGTCGTTTGCCTATCACTTTGACCTCTGGCAGTATTCTGCCTCCGGCACGGTCGACGGCATTGAGGGCGACGTCGATCTGAATCTTGCATTTTTCAGGAAGTAACCTATGAGAAAAGAAAAAGCAGAGCACTCGGCCCGCCTGCCGTTCGCAGCCAGTATGCTCATTTTCGGCACCATCGGCCTGCTGCGCCGGTTCATCGACCTGCCGAGCGGCGTGATCGCCTGCTTCCGCGGGCTGCTGGGCTGCGTTCTGCTGCTGCTTTTGCAGCGGCTGGGCAGGAAAAAACCGGGCCTGGCTGCCATTCGGAAGTCTCTTCTGCCGCTGCTCATTTCCGGCGGCATGATCGGCTTTAACTGGATGCTGCTGTTTGAGGCGTACCGCTACACCAGCATCGCCGTCGCGACGCTCTGCTATTATACGGCCCCGGTCATGCTGATCCTGGCCTCGCCGTTCGTCTTCCACGAGCGGCTCACGTGGCGGCAGCTCGTCTGTGTGGGGCTGGCGGCGTGCGGCATGGTGCTCGTCTCGGGCGTGCTGGACGGCGGCACGCTGCCGGACGGAACGCTGACGGGCATTGCGCTTGCCGTCGGCTCGGCGGTCCTATATGCCGCCATCACCGCCGTGAACCGCAAGGCGCTCACCTCGCTGGACGCATACGACAAGACCATCGTGCAGCTTGGCGCGGCGGGACTGGTCATGGCACCGTATCTGGCGCTGACGGGCGGCTTCTCCGGTCTGCATCTGACGGCGCTGTCCGCCGGGCTGATGCTTCTGGTGTCGCTGACGCATACGGCGATCCCCTATGCGATGTATTTCGGGGACATGGTGCGCCTGCCGACGCAAACCGTCGCGCTCATGAGCTATCTCGACCCTATCACGGCCCTGATCCTCTCGGCCCTCGTTCTGCACGAGCCGCTCTCCCCTGCCGGTCTGGCCGGAGCCGTCTTGGTTCTCGGCTCTACGATCCTCAGCGAGCTCTGGGCCGGAAAGAAGCAGTAAAATCACGAAACGACCCCCGGACATTCCTGACACGGTACGTCCGGGGGTCGTTGTATTTACGGTTCCAGCAGGACGCCGGAGAGATAGACGGCTTTCCGGTTCAGCGCTTCGTCACAGACGACGAAGTCGGCCAGCTTGCCGGGCGTGATCGAGCCGGTCTCGGCCTCGCGGCCAAGCTCCCTTGCGGGGACGAGCGTTGCGGAGAGAATGGCCTGCTCCTTCGGGATACCGAATTCCACAGCCTTGCGCATACAGTCGTACAGATTCGTGGCCGAGCCTGCAATTGTGCCGTCGGCAAGACGTGCGACGCTGTTTTTCAGGAACACATCCTGTCCGCCGAGCGTATACTGCCCATCCGGCATACCGCAGCAGCGCAGCGCGTCGGAAATGAGGCAAATCCTGCCCGGGAAGAGCCTGAAGGCCATGCGCACGGCGCTGGGGTGGACGTGCTGGCCGTCGCAGATCAGCTCGGCAGCCACAGCTTCGCGTTCGCTGCCCGCGCCGATGGGGCCGGGCTTGCGGTGGTGGATGCCGGGCATGGCGTTGTACAGGTGCGTCAGATGGCTCGCGCCTGCGTCAAAGACGGCGGAAGCCTCTTCATACGTGCAGTCGGTGTGCGCGATGGAGACAGTGCAGAGCTTACTTGCAAGCTTCGTGAATTCCACCGCGCCGGGCAGCTCCGCAGCCACGTCCGCAATGCGGATGAGGCCCTCGGACACGTCATAAAGCCGTTTAAACGCGCCGAAATCCGGATTTTTCAGATACGCGCCGTTCTGCGCGCCCTTTTTCTTTTCGGAGAAGAACGGCCCCTCCATCTGGATGCCAAGCAGGCGGGCGCAGCCCGTCGGCTGCTCGTTTCTGAGCCGGACAGCGGTCCGATACGCCGTCTCCAGCACGTCATACGGCAGCGTCATGGACGCGGGCGCGAAACCGGTCACGCCGTTTTGGGCAAGATAGCGCGCCATTTTGACAAGGCCGTCGTAATCGCCGTCGGAAAAATCCGCGCCGGAATTGCCGTGGTTATGCACGTCGATGAGGCCGGGAATGACATACTGATTTTCCAGATCAACGCCGTCCTCTGTGGGCACAGCGTTCAGAATTTCCGTAAATTTTCCGTTTTCCACACGGAACGAGCCGTGCTGAAACTGTCCATCTACAAAGAGATTCGCGTTTTTGAACAGCATCCTCATACCTCCGGCAGACTGGCCGCGGCCATGGACTGGCCGACGCGGCGGAAGTTTTCATCCGGCAGCATGACGCGGAGCTTCTGTGCCAGCGCCGGGTATTCTTCTTTCAGCACCCGCTGGCACTCAGAGACGATCCGCTCTCCGCCCACGCCGGAGGCCACGCGGCCCAGCACGATCAGGTTCCGGATGTCATAGAACCGTGCGTACAGGAAAAGCGTATGGGCGAGATACACGCCGATGGATTTGAAGATCTCCAGCGCATACGGCAGGCCCTGTTCGGCCAGCTTCTGCACTTCCTTGAGCTTCTCGGCAGGGGTCAGGCTCTCGGAAAGCGCGATTCCGGCGGCGGGGGCCAGCTTGGAAACTGCGTCCTGCGAGAAATACTTGCAGCCGACGCCGAGATCGCCCGACCACTCGTCGCGCATGGCGTTCTCGTTCAGATCGACCGGGGCAAAGGCCAGTTCACTGAACCAGCCGAGCAGATTGCTGTCGGCGTTCACGTAGCCGACCGCCTCGCTCGTGCCCATGGCAAGGCCCATGACGGAGCCTTCGCCGAGGCTCATGGAGCCTGCCAGCGCCGACACATCGCCGTCGTTGGCGACAACGATGGGCACGTCGCCGATCTCTCGGGCCGCACGGTCGTAAACCGCCTTGACCTCCTCGCGGCGGGAGCGCGGGACCTTGATAAAGATGGAGGACACCATCGGCGCGTTGCCGATGAACACGCCTGCGGACGACACGCCGATGCCGTCCACGCGGGGCAGTTTGGACGCCGCCGTTTTGAACGCGGCGACGATGCCGTCATACTGGTACTGCGGGTCCTCGCTCGTCTTGGGATGCCAGACGACCTCCTCGGAGTAGACCGCCTTGCCGTCTATGACAGCAGACACCTTGCGGTCGGAGCCGCCCGCGTCGAAGCCGATGCGGCAGCCGTTCGTATGGCCGCCGACCTTTCTGGTCTGCTCGTGCGCCTGCGGAAAGTTTGCCGCGTCTGTGACGACGATCTCAAACGGACGCTCGTACACGTCCTGCATGAAGCCGACATCGAACTCGCGCTTCCCGCCCGCGCGGTACTCGTCCTGCATACGCTTTGCGATCGCATCGTCGCCGCAGAGGTACACGCGCCAGCCGCCGACGCTCCACAGGAGCATCTTGACGCAGCGCTCAGCATAACGGTAGTTTGCCTCGGCGAATGCAGGGCCGCGCAGCTTCGTCTCGTATACGGTCACAAGACCGTTTTCACGCTCGACCGCGATTTTGAGCGGGCGCTCCGCGCCTTTTTCATATGCGCTGGCCCAGACGCCGAAGGGAATAAACGCGCGGTCCAGCGCGGGCAGATTCCTGATCTGGTATTCAATGCCTAAATACTGCATAGCTGTCCTTACTGCGGCATTCTGGCTGCCGCTGCCTCGTCGCAGATGAGGGTCACATCGGGATGGAACTGCAGGATGGAGCCGGGAACCTCCGGCGTGACCGGCCCGAAGAAGACCTTATAGAGAATGTCGGCCTTGTCCGCACCCGTGATGACCATGACGATCTTCTTCGCGGCCATGACTGTGCCGACGCCCATGGTGATGGCGGCGGTCGGAACCTCGTCGATAGAATTAAAGAAGCGCTTGTTCGCCTCGCGGGTCATGTCCGTCAATTTCACTTCATGCGTCATAACCGGGAAATGGTCACACGGCTCGTTGAAGCCGATGTGGCCGTCGTGGCCGATGCCGAGCAGCTGGATATCCACGCCGCCCCAGTCCTCGATCTTCCGCTCATACGCCTCGCACATGGCGGGGATATCAGCGGCAAGGCCGTCTGGAACGATGGTGTTCTCAGGCTTGATGGAGATATGGTCAAACAGATTTTCCTGCATGAACCGGCGGTAGCTCTGCGGATGGTCGGGGGCAAGGCCCTTGTACTCGTCCAGATTGGCCGAGCGCACACGGCTGAAATCGATCAGACCGGCCTGTTCGCGGGCGATCAGCTCGCGGTACAGCGGCAGCGGGGTCGAGCCGGTCGCAAGGCCGATGACGCAGGCAGGCTTGGCATGGATGACGGCTTCAAATTCGTCGGCAGCGGCCTTGCCCATTTCTTCCGGGGTCTTTACTTTGATGATATTCAGGTGCAGCATAATTTATCTCTCCTTATTTGCTTCTTCAGCAACGATTTTCTGCATTTCGTTCCATTTTTTCTCCATGTCCGCGACCAGCCTGAACTGCGTGCGGGCACGGTCGAGGTTCTGGCCGTCGCGGTGGACGGCAAAATAGTGGTCGCCGTCGAGATAGTCCGTCAGGAAACGGACGCCGCATTCCATCGTCATGGTCTTCGCGCCAAGCGGAAGCAGCTCAAGCTCCTTCTGCATCAAGCCGGGGCAGGAGCGGACATAGCCGCGTGTGAAGACGTGGAAGCGTTCAAGGCTCATTTCCATTCTGGACAGATCACGCTCGTCCTCCGCGGCAGTCGCCGCGCCGAAGCGGATGGAGTCGCCGAAGTCATAGAGGCTGGAGCCGGGCATGACCGTATCGAGGTCGATGACGCACAGGGCCTTGCGCGTCTTTGCGTCCAGCAGAACGTTATTGAGCTTCGTGTCGTTGTGCGTGACGCGCAGCGGCAGCTCGCCTGCCTTCAGCGCGGTTTGCAGCGCCGCCATTTCAGACTGCCGGGCAAGCGCAAATTCGATCTCGGGCTGAACCTGCGCCGCCCGGCGCATGGGGTCGCGCTCCAGTGTCTCAAGGAACGCGCGGTAGCGGTCAGGGGTGTTGTGGAAATTCGGGATCGTCTCATGGAGCTTTTCTGCCGGGAATTCCGCCAGAAGCTGCTGGAACGTGCCGAAGCCGACGGCACTCTGGTAAAAATCCTCGTCCGTTTCCGGCTGCTGGAGGCAGATCGTGTCCTCCACAAAGTCATACACGCGCCAGTAGCCCTCCTGCGCGTGCAGATAGCTTGCGCCGTCCGCCGTTTTGACCAGTGTCAGGACGCTGCGCGGGTCGTCTGTTTTTGTGCGCAGGAATTCCGTGACGGACGTGATGTTCTCCATCAGACCGGCCACGTCGCGGAACGTGTGATGATTGATCTTTTGCAGAATATAGCGGCGGCCGCTGGCCGTCACGGCCAGATACGTCGCGTTGATATGCCCGCAGCCATACGGCTCGCAGGAGACAGGCTCCGCGTCCAGGCGGAAGCCGCGCAGAATTTCAAGCAGCGCTTCGCTCATCTCATTGCTCCTTTTTCGTCTTTTCTCCATCTTATCCTCCCCCGCTGCGGAAGACAACAGGTTTTTCGGATTTGTGCAGGATCTGATAAAATTCAGGCAGAATTTGAAAAAACAGTTGTCTGCGGTGCGAAATTGTGGTAAAAAAGATACAAAGGAGGCGGTCGTTTTGCAGATCAAAAATCTTTCTGCCGCACAGGTGCAGCCGTTCGGCGAGATCCTTTCCGCAGAATCAGAGCTGCTGCCCCCCTGCGCCGAGCGCTGGCAGATCCGGCCCGGCGCGGACGTCAGGGAGCTGCGCGCGGACGGGCCGGTCGTGCTGGACTATGTTTCGGGTATGCCGCTGCTGGTGATCTATGAGAAGGACGCGCGGAGCGTCTATTATCTCGACCGGGTGCTTGCGCTGCGGCCGGGCGTGCGGTTTTCCATCGCGGCGCTCGGCAGCGGCTGCGAGGTCGACTGCCGTGCGCGGCAGCCGGGACTCGTGCAGCTGCTCGCGTGCCACCCGGCGGAGGAATTCTCCGGCACGGGGAGCGAACTGAAGCTGGAGCGGCTTTACACATTTTTTTATCAGGAGTGCGCCAGCGATTTTTATTTTCGCGGCGAACAGCACGAGGCGTTTGAGCTGGTCTATGTCGACCGGGGTGAGCTGCACAATCTGGCCGGAGGCGCGGATGTGCTGCTGCGGCAGCAGCAGCTGATGCTCATCGGACGGAACGTCTGGCATATGCAGTACGCCGACCGGCCGGTCAGCTTCCTGACCGTCTCGTTCCGCGCGGCGGAGCTTCCCTGCTCACGCCTGACCGGGCGGGCGCTCAGCTTAACGGCCCGGCAGATCGGGCTTGTCCGGCAGATGCTGGAGGCGCACGGCGCGGAGAGCTACGCATACGACTGCGTGGAGAGTCTTCTGAAGCTGCTGCTGGCCGATCTGCTGCGCGGTCTGGACCGGCAGCCGTCCGCCGACGCCGCGCAGCCCCTGCCCGCGACCAGCCACACCGAGCGCCGCATCGTCGACCGCCTTATCCAGCTCATCTCCGCGCGGGCCGGGGAAAAGCTCAGCCTGCAGGCGCTTGCCGACGAGGCGCACATCAGCACGACATATCTGCACCGCCTGTTCCGCTCTCAGCTCGGTATCTCGCCGGGGGCGTATATCGCAAAGATCCGGATCGAGGAAAGCAAGCTCCTGCTGCGCGGCGGAGCGCTGTCCATGGGCGAGATCGCAAAAAAGCTCGGCTTTTCCAGCCAGCAGCACTTTTCCCGTCAGTTCCGCACCGTCACGGGCATGACGCCGTCCGAATACGTGCGCAGCCTGCGCTGACAGGCGGGGACGCGTTGCGCAGATCGCCGGATTTAACTGTTGTTTTTTTCTGTGCAGCGCGGCATAATACATTATATATTATATTGGAAAGGGAGTTCTTTTTATGGAATCCATCCGTGGGTATTTCAAAGCGCTCAAGTGGCGCAGTCTGATCGTCGCGTTTTCGGCGATTTTGCTGGGTCTTCTGTTCATCCTGACACCGCAGGCGTCGGCGGACGTGATCTGCTACGTGGCTGGCATTTTGCTGCTGGCCTCCGGCATTGCGGCGGTCATTTCGTATCTGGCCTCCGGGCGGCTGTTCGGGTCGTATGCGCTGGTGTCGGGCATCGTGCTGCTGGTGTGCGGCGTGTTCTGCCTGCTGCGGCCGGAGATCATTCAGGGCCTGCTGACGGTGCTGTTCGGCGTGTTCCTCGTCATTGACGGCATGATGACGCTGCAGGACGGCGTGGACTGCGCGCGGGCGCGGCTTGCAGGCTGGTGGGTCCCGGCGCTGCTGGGCGCGGTCACGATCGCGCTGGGCTGCGTGGTGCTGTTCGGCAAATTCGACTCCATCATGCTGCTGGCCGGGATCTCGCTGATCGCAGACGGCGTGTTCGATCTCATTGTGACCCTCGCCTTCTCCAAGCGCATCCGCACCGCGCGGGAAAAGCTGCGCATCTACGCAAACGGCCCCATCATCGACTCGGAAAAGGTCGACGACTGACCCCGGCATAAGTGCCAAAAAAATTTAAGGACAGATAAATATTTTTTGTTTTCGCCGTGCGGAATGCTTGACACCGCTCTGTCAGTCCTGTACAATAATCATGGGGATTTTGTCCCCGCAATCATACAGATTGAACATGATGGAGGAACAAACATGAAAAAGATCATCGCATTGCTGCTCGCAGCAATCATGGTTCTCGGTCTGGCAGCCTGCGCTTCCAAGACGGAGACCAAGGAAGCCTCTGACGTCAAGAACGTCGTCTACATCGTCAACGGCAACCTGGGCGACAAGTCCTTCTTCGACTCCGCACAGGCCGGCATCGACGAGCTGGTCAAGGCAGGCCGCATCACCTGCAAGACCATCGAGCTCGGCGGCACCGACGAAGACCAGCCGAAGTGGCTGTCCACGCTGTACGACGTTTCCCAGTCCGGCGAGTATGACCTCGTCATCTGCGGCACCTACCAGATGCCCGACTACCTGAAGGAAGTCGCCACGAAGTATCCCGATCAGCTCTATCTGATCTTCGACGACAACACCTATGCCGGTGAGAACTCCAACGTTGTCAACATCACCTACAAGCAGAACGACATGGGCTATCTGGTCGGCACCTTCGCCGCCTGCATGACCACGGATACCAGCGTTGCCAACATCAACGAGGACGCGGTCATCGGCTTCGTCGGCGGCGTTGATTCCCCGGTTATCAACGACTTCCTGACTGGCTTCATTGAGGGCGCGCAGGCTGTCAACCCCGACATCAAGGTCGACACCCGCTACACCAACGACTATGTCGATACCGCAATCGCCAAGGAGTTCGGCTACTCCATGATCAACGACAACAAGTGCGACATCATCTGGGGCGTTGCCGGCAACGCGGGCAACGGCGCGGCTGAGGCTGCTCTGGACACCGGCAAGGCATGGTTCATCGGCGTCGACTCCGACCAGGAGCTGACCTTCTCCTCCGACCTGGCAGCGCTGACGCTGACTTCGGGCCTGAAGAACATCGGCAACTCCATCATCTGGATCTTCGACCAGTGGGATGCCGGTAAGACCTACTGGGGCAGCGAAGTCCAGCTCGGCCTCGCAGAGGGCGGCGTCGGCATCGTGACCGACAAGAACTACGACAAGTACGCCTCTGCCGACACCAAGGCCGCCGTTGAGGCTGCTCAGAAGGGCATCATGGACGGCAGCATCAAGGTCGACACCGCGTTCGACGCCAACTTCGACCTCGCCGCTCTGCGCGACTCTGTCAGACCGTAAGTTCATTTTCGATCGAGCTTTCTTTTAACCTTGTAGGGGCGGGCGACTCTGCCCGCCCCTTACATGCTTCTGCGATAAAAGCGGGCGGCAGAGTCGTCCGCCCCTACAAAATCAGATTCCCCTTTAAGTAACAGTGAATAACGAAAAAACGGATGTTTGTTCTTTATTCACTATTACTTATTGCTTTTTCATACGCACGACTTTTTCTAAAGAAAGAGAGGAACATATCGTATGCCAGACGAAAAAACCGGCCGTTTGGACGAGGAATATGTCGTCCAGATGAAAGGGATCACGAAGGTGTATCCCAACGGCGTCGCGGCCAATCAGGGCGTGGATTTTAACCTCCGCAGGGGCGAGATCCACGCGCTGATGGGTGAAAACGGCGCCGGCAAGTCCACGCTCATGAAGATGCTGTTCGGTCTGGAGCAGCCGACGAGCGGCGAGATCTGGGTGCACGGCGAAAAGCTGACGCTCTCGTCCCCCACCGTCGCCATTTCGCACGGGATTGGCATGGTGCACCAGCATTTCATGCTCGTGCCGAGCCTGACCGTTGCGGAAAACATGGTGCTCGGCATGGCTCCGCGCAAGGGACTGTTCATCGACCACGCGAAGGCCGTCGCCATCACAAAGGAATACGCGGAAAAATACAACCTGCACGTCGAGCCCGAGGCCAAGGTCATGGACATCCCGGTCGGCATGAAGCAGAAAGTCGAGATCCTCAAGGCGCTCGTGCGCGGCGCAAAGATCCTGATCCTCGACGAGCCGACGGCCGTTCTGACCACGCAGGAGACGGTCGAGCTGTTCAAGGAGCTGCGGCATTTAAAGGAGCAGGGCTATACCATCGTCTTTATTTCGCACAAGCTGAACGAGATCATGGAGATCACCGACCGGCTGACGATCATGCGCGGCGGGCGCTCGATGGGCGTTTACAACACGTGCGACGTGACGAAGGAGGAAATTTCGCGTCTGATGGTTGGCCGCGATGTCATTCTGAATGTGCAGAAGGACAAGGCGCAGCCGTCGGATGTTGTGCTGCGCGTGCGCGACGTCGAATACGTCAACGAGTGGCACAAGAAGATGCTGGACAAGATCTCCTTCGACGTGCGCCGGGGTGAAATTCTCGGCATTGCGGGCGTCGAGGGCAACGGCCAGAAGGAGCTGGTCGATATGCTCTTCGGCTTCCTGACGCCGAACGCGGGCACGGTGACGATGCAGTCGGAGAATCTTCTCGGCCTTTCGCAGCAGAAGCTGCGCGACAAGGGCGTCGCCCTCATCCCGGAGGACCGTATGCTCTATGGCATTGCGGGCAGCGCGTCCATCGAGGAAAATCTCATTTCCGACCGTTCGGCGGAAAAGCGGCTGAACCATGGCCCGCTTTTCAACATGAAGGCCATTCACGACGAGGCGGACAAGCTGATCGAGGACTACGCCGTTTTGTGCAAATCCCGCAAGCAGCAGGTCGGTATGCTCTCCGGCGGCAACATTCAGAAGGTCGTCGTCGCGCGCGAATTCTCCGGCAATCCGGTGCTCATTCTTGCCGACCAGCCGACGCGCGGCATTGACGTCGGCGCGACGGAGTTCATCCGCAAAAAGCTCGTCGAGCTGTCTCGCTCCGGTATTGCGGTACTGCTGATCTCGGCAGATCTGGCGGAGGTCATGGAGCTGTCCGACAGTCTGATCGTCATGCACGGCGGCAAAATTGCCGCGTATTTTGAAGACACCTCCACCCTCACCGATGATGTGATGGGCGAATACATGCTCGGGCTCAAGACCCAGAGCGAAGAGGAAATCAGGAGGGTTTGCCATGACTAAGAAACGTCAGATCCTGTTCTCCGTGATCCGCGGCCTGCTCGCCATTCTCATCGCGCTGTTCGTGGCGACGCTGCTGATCTTCCTGTCGGCAGACGGAAGCAGCTTCTCCGAGAAGCTTTCCGCCACCGGCGACGCATTAAAGCAGCTGCTCGTCGGCCCGCTGTTCCGCATGGGACGCAGCGGCACCACCTTTGATTTCAAGCGCCTGACCGACATTCTGGCCTCGATGATCCCCATCATCTTCACCGGCCTTTCCGTCTGCGTCATGTTCTCCGCCAACCAGTTCAACCTCGGCGCGGAGGGCGGCATCATGCTCGGCGCGTTCACGACCGGCATGGTCGCGGTCTATGTGCCGATGGCGGCGTTTTTGCATCCGGTCGTGGGCGTTCTGGCCGGCGGTCTGGCTGTTGCCGCGATCATGCTGCTGCCCGCGCTTTTAAAGACCAAGCTGAATGTGAGCGAAATGGTCTGCTCGCTGATGCTCAACTACATCATCATGTATCTCATCAAATACCTGATGAACACGTATCTTGCCGACAAGACCAAGGGCCAGATCCAGTCGTATGAATTTCTGGAGACGTCCAGGATCGCGCCGCTCATTGACAACGGCTCGAAGCTCTCCTGGGGCTTTGTCATTGCGATCGCCTGCGTCGTGCTGATTGGCCTTTTCATGTTCAACACCCGCTGGGGCTACACCATCCGCATGATCGGCATCAATCAGGCGTTTGCCAAATATTCTGGCATGAAGGTCGCGACCGTGATCGTGCTGTCGCAGGTGCTGGGTGGCTTCCTGGCCGGTATCGGCGGCGGCATCGAGATGCTTGGCCGGTACCCGACGTTCTCGTGGAGCTCGCTTCCCGGCTACGGCTGGACGGGCATCACCATTGCGATCCTCGCGGGCAACAATCCGTGGTTCGTACCGTTCGCGTCGTTCTTCATGGCGTATCTCACAAAGGGCTGCGAGCTGATGGCGACGTATGCAAACGTACCGTCGCAGCTGATCGATATCATTCAGGGCGTCATTTTCCTGTTCTTCGCCGCCGAGCAGTTCCTGTCCAAATACCGGCAGAAGCTGGTCGTCAAGACGGCGCAGGAGGAGCTTGCCGCGAAGGCTGCGCTTGAAGCGCAGAAGGGAGGTGCCGAGCGTGCTTGATTTTCTGAAAATGCTGCTGACGCCGGAGTTCTTCTTCTCCATCATCCGCATTTCCGCGCCCATCCTGTTCGCAACGCTGGCGGCCATCGTGGTTGAAAAGGCGGGCTTCTGCAACATCGGTCTGGAGGGCCTGATGATGTTCTCCGCGTTGACCGGCTCGCTCGTGTCCTATTATGCGCACAGCTGGGTCTGGGGATTGCTTGCCGCGCTGGCCATCGGCGTTCTCATGAGCCTGATGATGGGCTTCTTCGCCTTCCAGCTCAAGACCGATATCACGCTTGTCGGCATCGCCGTCAACATGATGGGCTCCGGCGGCACGCTGTTTTTGTGCAAGGTCATCACGAACCTGTCCGAGGGCACATCCATGGCGTCCTCCACCGGTTTGATCACCTCAAATCTGCTGATCCCGAACATCAACATTCCGCTGATCGACAAGATCCCCTTCCTGGGCAGCATCATTTCGGGACACAACCTGCTGACGTGGATCGCGTTCATCTGCTGCGCGCTCACGAGCGTGATGCTGTATAAGACGAGCCTCGGTCTCAATATCCGCGCGGTCGGCGAAAACCCGAACGCGGCCAGCTCCGTCGGCGTTTCCGTGCTGAAGATCAAGTACATCGCCATCGGCTTCTCCGGCCTCATGTGCGGCTTCGGCGGCGCGTTCATGTCGATGTATTACGCGGCCGGCTGGTCCCTTGACATGGTCGCAGGACGCGGCTTTATCGCGCTGGCTGCACAGGCCATGGGCGGCGGTGAATGCCTCGGCGGTATGCTGTCCTCGCTCGTGTTCGGCTTTGCGCAGGCGCTGGGCATCAAATTCTCCGCCGTCGGCCTCGACTCGAACCTCGCCTCCCCCATCCCCTACGCCGTTACCATCATCGGCCTTGTGATCTTCTCCCTCGTGCGGCGCAGCCGCGCGAAGAAGCTGCACTCGGCTGCCGCGCTCAAATAAGGAGGGCTTTATGTCCGAACACAAAAAGATCCCCGTCATTCTCGACGGCGACCCCGGCCATGACGACGCCATTGCGTGGGTCCTGGCGCGGGCCAGCCGGGATCTCGGGATCCTTGCCGTAACGTCCTGCTGCGGCAACCAGACGATTGAAAAAACGACCTATAACGCACTGCGCGTCTGCACGCTCATCGGCCTGCACGCGCCGGTCGGGAAGGGCTGCCCGCATCCGCTTCTGAACGACGTGATGAACGCGCCGTCTGTCCACGGCGAATCGGGCCTTGACGGCCCGGCGCTGCCGGAGCCTGCGTTTGAAGCCTCTGCGCTTTCCGCGCCGGAGCTGATGGCGAAGGTGCTGCGCGAATCGCCGGAGCCTGTCACCATCGTGGCGACCGGCCCGCAGACGAACGTTGCGGCGCTGCTGCTGGCGCACCCGGAGCTGAAATGCAAAATCGCCCGCATTTCCCTGATGGGCGGCGGCATCGCCACCGGCAACTGGACGCCTGCGGCGGAATTCAACATTCTCGTCGACCCGGAGGCAGCACGGATCGTATTCACATCCGGCGTCCCCATCACAATGGCCGGTCTGGACGTGACGGAAAAGGCGCTGATCCTGCCGGAGGATTTTGAGCGCGTGCGCGCACTTGGTAATCCGGTCAGCGATATCGTTGCGCAGTGGCTGGAGTTCTTCTACCGATTCCACCGCTCCATTGGCTACGCTGGTGCGCCGATGCACGACCCGTGCGCGGTCATGGCGCTCATCCATCCCGAAATTTTCACCATCCGGCCCATGTATGTCCAGATCGAAACAGCGGGCGAATACTGCCGCGGCACGACCGTGGGCGATCTGCTCGGCTTCTCCGGGCACGCGCCGAATGCGGACGTGCTGATGGACGTTGACCGGGGCCGCTTCGCCGATCTGCTGGTCGAAGCCATCAAATTCTACGGGGAGGCAGAGGCATGACAACCAAACAGATTCCAGTCTGGATCGACTGCGACACCGGCACGGACGATTCCGTTGCGATCATGCTGGCCCACGCGCTGCCGGAGCTTTCGGTCGTCGCGCTGTCCGCCGTGGCGGGCAACAGCCCCCTCTACAACACCTTCCCGAACACACGGCGCATCGTGCATCTGCTGGGCGCCGATTATCCGGTCTATCCCGGCGCGGAGCGCCCCCTTGTGCGGGAACCGCACGTGGCCGGCAAGTTCCATGGCGAAAACGGCCTCGGAGATGTCGAGCTGCCCCTGCCGGACTGTGCGCCTGAAACCACGCCCGCGTGGGACGCACTCTATGAAGCGGCGAAGCGGATGCCGGGCGAATTGCGTCTGGTCGCGACCGGGCCGCTAACAAACGTGGCCATCGCGCTTACAAAATACCCGGAGCTAAAAACTCTGCTGCACTCCATCGCCCTGATGGGCGGCGCAGCCGTCGGCGGCAATGTGACGCCTGCGGCAGAGTTCAACATTTACGACGACCCGGACGCGGCGCAGATCGTGTTCAAATCCGGCGTGCCGCTCGTCATGTGCGGTCTTGACGTTACGATGCAGGCCGAGCTTCGCCCTGCAGACTGGGACGAAATGGCCGGATACGGCAATCGCTGCGGCAGCCTGGTACGCGAGCTGTTTGCCTGCGCGTGGAGCGCGGTGCAGACCGTTGGGCTCACGGGCGTCGCGCAGCATGATTCCTGCCCTGTCCTGTATCTGGCACACCCGGAGCTGTTCGAGGGAAAAATGGCGGGCGTTTTCGTGGAAACGCAGGCCGAGCTTACGCTCGGCAAGACCGTCACCGATCTGCAGAGCGACAAAAAATTCGAGCAGAAAAACGCGCTCGTGCTGCTGAAGCTCGACCGCGAAGCATTTATGCAGCTCCTGAAGGACTGCATCCGAACACTTCCGTAAATCCGCAAAACACCCCGTATGTCAGACATACGGGGTGTTCGTTTTACACCACCGCCCCTTACCGCGCGCGGTGCGGCAAGGGGCGGCTTTGAGCGAGATCATCTATCGTGCTCCCGCACTCATTTCAGCTCTGCGGCAAATGTGATGCGGCTTTCCTGCACGCTGGCGCGGATGGTGCCGTGGTGGGCTTCTGCGATGCTCTTGGCGATGGAGAGGCCGATGCCGAAGCCGCCGGTCGCAGCGGTGCGGGAGGCGTCCGGCCGGTAGAAGCGGTCAAACAGGCGGTCCAGCGGCCCGTCCGTGTCAAGCGTCAGGGTGAAATAGCGCATGGAATACTGTGTTTCCTGATTGAACGGCCCCTTCGGCGGCTCCTGCGGCTGCTGCATGGACCGCACCGCGTCCGGGCCGGACTGCGGCTTCCCGGCAGGCGCGCCGGGGTCCGGCCCTTCGCAGATGAGGTCGAGCATATCGTTGATATCCCGGTTCGTGGATACGAAAAATGATTCTTTTCAAAAAACACGCCGAGCGCCTCGGCCAGATCTGCCTCGTCCTCCGCAGGCAAAAGCCGCATACCGCCGCCTCCTCTTATGTTCTGTTTTGATTATACAGGCACTTTCTGTGAACCGCAAACGTCAGAGCGCTTCTTTGTCCGACGTGCGGGCGCAGAAGATCGTGCTGCAGAAGCTCTGCAGCGATGCCGGGCAGCACGGAGGCCGCCGAGCACAGCAGGAAGATCGCTGGCGTTATTTCCGAGGTAATGATCGAATCAAGCACAGAACATGACCTCCTTTATGGCCCTAGGATAGCAGCCGCACCTAAAGCCAGCCTAAAGGATCATACGGGCCGCGGCGCGGCGGGCCTGTGCGAAGATCGTCCGCGTCCGAACAGACGAAAAAACGCTGCGAACGAAACTGTTCGCAGCGTTTGGAGCGGGTGACGAGGCTCGAACTCGCTACCTCCACCTTGGCAAGGTGGCGCTCTACCGGATGAGCTACACCCGCAACTCAAATTGCAGGTTTATTATAGCAGAAGTTCCGGAAAAGTCAAGTGTTTTTTTCGAGATTTGCGGAGATTTGCGGATATTTACGGCAGCATATAGGGCTGCAGCGTGCGGAAGATGAGGCTGAAGACCTGCTCGTCCAGTTCGGGCGTATCCTGCAGATCGCCGCAGAGCACGTGCGAGACAAAGCTGAGGATCGTCTCAAATATATGCGCCATCAGCAGCCAGCTGTCGTGCGAGGAGATGAAGTAGCGGCTGAGACGGGCCTGAAGCTGCTGGTAATTGCGGTGGTGCAGCTCGTGGGCGCTGGCAAGGAACTGCGCGGAATAATAATAGCGCAGATAGAACCGAATGTCGTCCGGCTGGGCCAGGCAAAAGCGCCACACCGGCTCCCACAGCGCGCGGCAGCGCTGCTCCAGCGGCTGGCCGGGCGCGTCCATCACGTCCAGATTTTTCAGAACCGTCTGCACGAAGCGCAGGTCAGTGCGGCTGAACGCGGCCTGAAGCAGCGCGTCCTTGCTGCCGAAATTCCGGTAGATATAGACCTCATTGCACGGAACCTCCGCCGCGATCAGCTTGGTCGTTGTGCGGTCAAGCCCCTCGCGCGCAGCAACGCGGACGACCGCGTCGATCAGCAATTCCCGGTAATTCTCTTTGAGTGCCATAGCCGGACCTCCTGAAAGCAGAGCAGGTATTTAGCATACTATACTACGCGGAGCGAAAAAAAGCAAGGTAATTGCTGTAAACCACGCAAAAAGCCGAACAAGAAGACTTTTCACGCACGCATGTGTTTTTCAGTCTTTATGCTCCCGCTCGGTCACGTTCGCCCACGTCATCATCCTGCCAATCAGCTTTTCCATGTCCACGACCGGGGAGATCAGATACGCCGCGTCGACCAGCGTTTCATCCAGCGACAGCAGCGAAAAATACGCGCCGATGCTGTTCGCAATCAGCGTGAGCCGCCCGCAGCGTGCGCGCTGGGCGGCAAAAAACCGGGGAAATTCTTCTCTGGCCTCCCACGGGGTCTGCGCGCGGTAGTCAAAGCCGAGCACCTCGCTGTCCGGGAAGAGAGCGCTGTAATGCTCCGCTTCCTCCGCAGAACCGCCCTTTCCATGGACGTATACAACGATCTGTTTCATTCTCATAACTCCTGATAAACATGCAGCGCAAGCCATCTTCGTGTCCGGCAGCCGGCGCTGTTTCGTTTTGCATAGAAATCGGTCAATGCGTATCGTCGATTATATATCACACTACATTTTTTGTCAATCCAGAGGTTTGCGCCCCAACAAAGGCTTCCCTTGGGCGCAAGGGAAGCTGACTGAAGGGATTCGAACGCTGCAAATCCCCTCCGTCATTTTCCTCGAAAATGACGCCTCCCCTTACCGTGCGGAGCACGGCAAGGGGAGGCTTTTACGTTTGTCTTATTATTCAGTGTAGAGGTAGCTGTATTTGCCGCGGAGGGTAAGGATCAGAGTCTCAATATCCTGCGACAGCTCGTTCGGCTGGGACAGGTCGAGGACTTCGTCTTTTTCCAGACGGACGCGGATCTTGTCGCCGCCGAGGAACAGGACGCCCCTGTTCTCGCTCTCGTTCATGTCCTTTTCGGTCTGGAAGAGCGTGAACTTGTCGTGGCACGGCTCGGAGGCATACGGGCAGAACTGCGTGCAGTTGCCGCACTCGTTGCACATCTTGTCGACGTGGACGATCTCATGGCGGCCATCGGCCAGCTTGACCACGACGTTCGCGCGGTTCGGGCAGGAATCGACGCAGTTTTCGCAGACGGTATTGCAGTCGAGGCAGCGTCCGCCCTCACAGCAGGCGCAGGTGGCCATCTTCAGGATGCCCTTCTTGGCAATCGCATCAGCCTTGGCAGGATAAGCCTGCTCGGGAATTTCATACGTGTGCGCCTTGCCGATGACGGCCTCCGCAAACGCGGCGGCATCCGCAATGCCCTCGACGACGGTGGCCGGGCCGCGGTGCGCATCGCCTGCCGACCAGACGTTTTCCACGTTGGTCTGGAAGGCCGGGCCCTTGCGGCCCATTTCGATGCCGTTTTCGGCCATGAGCTTCGCGTCGACCTTCTCGCCGATGGCGGAGATCACGAGATCGCACGGAATCTCAAACGTTTCGCCGGTGGCGACGGGGCTGCGGCGGCCGGATGCATCGGGCTCGCCGAGCTTCATCTGATTGCAGACCAGCTTGCCGTCCTTCTGCTCGACGGGAGCCGCCAGCTCGACCAGCTTCACGCCCTCGTCGATGGCAAGCTTCAGCTCATGCTCATCGGCGGGCATTTCCTTCTTCGTGCGGCGGTAGACGATGGTGGAGGAGGCCGCGCCCATGCGCTTGGCGACGCGGGCTGCGTCCATGGCGGTGTTGCCTGCGCCGACGACGACCACATGGCCCTCAAGGCACGGCTTGACCTGCTGCTTCATTTCCTTCATCCAGCCGATGACGCCCTTGACATTGCCGGGGATGCCGAGTTCGCCCGCCTGCCATGCGCCGGTGGCCATCAGGATGTGGGTGTAGCCCAGCTTCTTGAGCTCTTCCACGCTGGGAGCCGGTGCGCCGCACTTGACTTCGACGCCAAGGCGCTCCATGATGGCAACGTCCTTGTCGAGCGCTTCGTCGGAGATGCGGAACGCGGGAATGACATAGCGCGGCACGCCGCCGAGCTTCGCTTCGCGCTCGAAGATCGTGGTTTCCACGCCGCCGCGGGCGAGGAAGTAGGCAGCTGCAATGCCGGTCGGGCCGCCGCCGATGATCGCGGCCTTCTTGCCGGGCAGCTTCGCGGTCGGCTTCATGGACGCCATGAGCGCGCCGTAGCCGTGCTCCGCTGCGACGAGCTTGGTGTCGCGGATGTGGACGGATTCGTCATAGAAGTTGCGCGAGCACTTGTTCTGGCAGCGGTGCGCGCAGATCGTGCCGGTCAGGAACGGCAGCGGGTTCTTTTCCGTGATCAGCTTCAGCGCCGGGCCGTACAGTCCGCGGCGGACAAGCTCCATGTACTCCGGAATGTCCTGATGGATGGGGCAGCCGCCCTTGCAGGGTGCGGTGAAGCAGTCGATGAGGGGCACCTTGTCCTCACTCTTGCGGGCAGGCAGGGGCTTGATGGGCTTGAGGTGATGGAAGTCGCTGTGGCTGGCGGCGGACATATCGCTGATCGCGGCGGAATCCGTGCCATTGAACGCGTGATACGGCAGCTTTTCCGTCTTTTCGACCATCTGGGCCAGACGGTTGTATCCGCCGGGCTTCAGGATGGTGGTCGCGACGGTGATGGGCCAGATGCCTGCGGCAAACAGCTTGTCGCAGTTGAAGAATTCCGCGCCGCCCGCGAAGGAAATGCGCATTTTGCCGTTAAACTGACGGCTGATACGGCTGCACATCTCAATGGTCAGCGGGAAGAGGCTGCGGCCGGACATATACATTTCGGTGCCGGGCAGCTCGTTCCGGGTGGTGTCGACGGGGAAGGTGTTGGAGAGCTTGAGGCCGAATTCCAGGCCCTTGGAGTCTGCCAGCGCCTGCAGGCGCTCGAACATCGGCACGGCGTCGGCCCACTGCAGATCCTCATTGAAGTGGTGCTCGTCGAAGACGATGTAGTCATAGCCCATGGAGTCGAGGATGGTGCGGGCGGTCTTGTAGCCGAGGATGGTCGGGTTGCACTTGACGAAGGTGTGCAGGCCCTTTTCGGTCAGGAGATAGGACGCGATGCGCTCGATCTCCTGCGGAGGACAGCCATGGAGCGTGGAAACCGTGACGCTGCGGCTGACGCGCGGGGAGATGGCGGCGATGAAGTCCTTTTCCTCCGGGAACAGCTCGGTCAGGACGGCGAGGCACTCTTTGAACTGCGCGGTGTTCGACGCGTCCATCATATTGTCGATGTAGCTGTTGACCTTTTCGCCCTTGATGCCCTCGAGATCGTAGCCGACGGACATATTGAACACGAATCCGTCCGGGGAGCCGAGGCCGTAGACCTTGGACAGGACTTTGAGCGCGCACCAGGCCTTGATATACTCGTTCTGCGCCTGCGGGACCTCCAGCTCGGTCGACCATTCCTGGTTATAGCCCTCGTCAGCGGCCAGAATACACGGACGCGGCACGCAGCGGGCCAGTTCTTCGCCGTCCATTTTCTGCACGGTCTTGACCTCGAAGAAGCGGGCGCCTGCAAAATAGGCGGCGATGATGTTCTGCGCCAGCTGGCTGTTGGGGCCTGCTGCCGGGCCGAACGGGGTCTCGATCGTCTCGCCGAAGATGGGGAGCGTCTTGCCCGCGGCATAATACGGCGTGTGCACGCCGAAGATCTCACCCTCGCGGGCGTATTCGGTGACGATCCAGTTCATCAGAGACTTGAACGGGATCGGATACATTTTTTCAGACATATGATTACCTCCTAATTTTTAATAGCCGCGGCCCTTCCAGAACAGCATCAATACGATGGGCAGACCGGCCGTTACGAATGTCAGAAGATCCTTTGCGAATGCCAGCGCCTGCGCGCCGAGATCCGCTGCGCTGAACAGGGCCAGAATGCTGGTCAGGAAGATCAGAATACTTTTGAAAAACGGAAGGACTGAAACGGCAAAGATTACGGTTACTCCCGCACGTTTTCCGCAGAGCAGCAGGAGCCAACCGACCAGCGCGGCCAGCCCGGCAAACGCGGCAATATACACGGTCAGCTTCCCCGGAAACAGCTCCGGCAGGTAGAATTCAAAGAACGAATTGAGGCAGCGCAGGCCGAGCCGCTCCATGCCGATGTCGAAGAGGGCAAACAGCGCGGCGTCGAGCGTGGAGAACACAAGCACGGCAAGCAGGAGCCACTTGCAGATTCTCTGACGGGTGGTTTCGTACATTGGGCTGCCCTCCTATCTTCCGTTGTAGGGGCCGATGCCCACATCGGCCCGTTGAGAAGTTGCGAATTCGCCGTAGATTTCCGTAAAAACAGGTATATTCTGCGCGGGCCGATGTGGGCATCGGCCCCTACAAAACGCAGAAGCGGCTTAATATTCTCTGTGGTTCAGTGCGCCCCAGAGCTTCTTGGCGGCTTCGAGGATATGCGCGTTTTCGGCTTCCTCGTCGATGCCGATGAGCTCGCGGTCCTTCATCAGAAGCTTGCCGTTGGCAATGGTCGTGCGGCAGAGCTTGCCGGTCATGCCGAAGAGGATGTGGCCATCGATATTCTCATCCGAGAACGGGGTGAACGGCTTGTAATCCATGACGATGATATCGGCAGCAGCGCCGGCCTTCAGAACGCCCAGCTCGTCCGGGAAATACTTTGCGCCGATCTTCGCGTTGTTTTTAAAGAGCATGCCCGTGACTTCGCACCATGCGACGTTCGGCAGGCAGGCGTTCAGGCGCTGGACGCAGAGCGCGGCCTTGAGCGATTCGATCATGTCGTTCGTCCATGCGTCGGTGCCGAGGCCGAGCAGGATGCCCGCCCTGGAAAGCGGCAGCACCGGGCAGACGCCGACAGCGTTGGACATATTGGATTCGGGGTTGTTGACAACCATGGTGTGGGTGTTCTGGATGAGTTCGATCTCAGCCGGGTTCACATGGATGCAGTGGCCGAGGATAGTCTTGTCGCCCAGGATGCCGTGGTCGTGCAGGCGCTGCACGGGGCGGCGGCCATAATTCTGCAGGCTGTCATAGACGTCGTTCATGCCCTCGGAGACGTGGATGTGATAGCCGGTGCGGCCATTGTTGGCCTCGACCATGCGGTCGAAGGTCTTGTCGGAGATGGTGAACAGCGCGTGGCCGCCGAACATGGCGGCGAGCATCGGGTCCTTCTGCTGTTCGCAGTAGGTGATCCAGTCGGCGTTCTCCTTGATGGCCTGCAGGCACTTTTCCTCGCCGTCACGGTCGGAGACCTCGTAGCACAGACAGGAGCGGATGCCGAACTTCTTGGCGCTCTCGCCGATCTGGAACAGGGAGCCGGGGATCTCACAGTAGGCCGCGTGATGGTCGAAAATGGTCGTAACGCCCTGCTTGATGCAGTCGATGTACAGGGCATCTGCGGAGGCGCGGGAGCCTTCGAGCGTCAGCTTGCGGTCCATGGCCCACCATGTGCCGTCGAGGACCTCATAGAAGTTCGTGGGATTGTTGCCGACGATAGACAGGCCGCGTGCCAGCGCGGAATAGATGTGGGTATGCGCGTTGATGAATGCGGGCATGATAACGCCGCCCTTGGCGTCGATGATCTCGGCCTGCGGGTATTTTGCGCGCAGCGCGGCTTCTTCGCCGACCTCGACGATTTTGGTGCCCTCATAGGCGACGGCGCCTTTTTCGTAATAGCCCTTGCCGCCCTCGTCGCGGGTGATGACGCGTCCGTTTGTGAGTAAGTTCATGGGGGTTCCTCCTTTTCGTGATGCTCACCGGTGCATATAACAAAAGTGCTTCAGATCTTCATCTGAAACACTCTGCCGTGCAAGCCGAGTGATAGTTGCAGCCCGTGTGCGAAACACTTCCTTACAGCTACCAATCTTAGATTGTAGTTTCATTATAAAGGGCGGGCAAAAAAAATTCAATGCTCCTGTCAAATTTTCTGCCCGCCATTTTTTACAAACTTCGCAGCTCATTTTTGAGCATTTTGCACGCCGTTTGCGATTGCGGAATAATATCTAGCCGATGCCCGTCCACTGCTCCGCCGCAGCCGGGACGCGGCAGGTATGATCGACCGCCGCCTCGATCAGATCGGCGTAATACCACGCCGTCTCGTCCTGATTGTCCCAGTACCACGCGGCGGCACGCAGCTGCGCGTCTTCCCTGTCCGGACTGCGGGAGAGCAAACTGTTCATTGCGCGCGCAAGCTCCGCCCGGCTGACCGCCGCGCTGCCTGCGGCGCTCCCCTGCCCCGCTTCAAAAACCGTTTTCTCTTCCCACGCACCAGTCAGCGCCGGAAATATCTCGCGGCCCGTCTCCGAGTCCGCCAGCGTGTCCAGCACGCCGCACAGCTCCCGCCAGCTGACTGCGGCAGACGGCAGGAACCAGCCACCGTCTCCGAACGGCAGCAGTCCCAGGCCCGTGAGCTTCCCGATCTGCGCGCAGGCCCAGTGGTCGCCCGGCACATCAAAAAACGTCACGCGCTCCGGCTCCGGCAGCGGCTCCTCCGCCAGCCGCACGAGCGCGCAGGCAAGCTGCGCCCGCGTGACGGGCGCACCCGGCTGGATGCTTCCATCCGGGTAGCCGCAAAGATAGGCGCGGTGCGTCTGCTCCGCTGCCCGCGCAGGAAGCGCCAGCACCGCTGCCAGCGCCGCTGCGCAGAAAAGCCCCCGCAGCTGTTTTTTCATCTGCATCCCCTCTTCCGAAAGTTCTGCCCTTAGTGTGGCAGATTCGCCGCGCGGATACAGTCGGGACATGGGCAGGGAAAAGCAGGCAGAGCCGGCAGTGCGCTGCAGCATTTCCATCTTCTATGAAGCGGAAAAGGCTCCCCTTTGGAACAAGGGGAGCCTTTGGTACGGCGGTTATTCTTCCTCTCTATACGCCTTCAGCCCCGCGCGTCCCTCTTCGGTGACGGGCTTGAGCCAGCGCATGGATCTGAAGTGGAGCAGACACAGGATGCTCTTCGGGATGTCCTCGCCCAGATACGCGAGGATCACGACGCCGAGGAACGACACGTGCAGCACCCGCGTACCCAGCAGCGCCAGCGGGATGGCGACGACCCAGAGACTTGCAAGGTCGAAGATCATGCCCGTCAGCGTATCGCCGCCGGAGCGGAACACGCCCACGACCTGCACATAGGAGATATTGCGGAAGCAGTATTCCAGCGAGCAGAAGATCGTCACGGCGTAGGCCGTTGAGATGGTCGTAGCCGAAAGATTGTCGCCCATGGCGAACAGGGACACGAGCGGGTGCCGCGCGGCGATCATCGTCAGGCCCACAACGAGGCCCATCAGCGGCACCAGCACGGAAAAGCGCCGGGCGTCGGACACGCCGCGCTGAATTTTGCCGCTGCCGATGGATTTGCCGACCATGATGACGCAGGCGTTGCCGAGGCCGACATAGAACGCGAAGGCCAGCTCGGAAAACGTCTTGAAGATGGTCATGCCCGCGTAATATTCATAGCCCATGTTGGCATAAATGCGGTTGAGCATGAGCATACCGAGCGCCCACAGGCCTTCGTTCGACATGACGGGCAGCGCGCGGGCGCAGAACTCGCCGAGCTGCTTCAGGTTGAAGTCAAGCAGCTCCCGCACCGGGCCGACCAGCAGGTTTTTCTCAAACGCAGAGAAGATCAGAATCAGCACCGGCCCCAGCCAGGACGAAATGCACGTTGCGATGGCCGCGCCCTCTACGCCGAGCCGCGGCAGACCGAACGCGCCGAAGATCAGGCCATAGTCCGCAAAGGCGTTGGCGAGGGTCGTGACGATAGAGACATAGAGCGGCAGGCGGACGCGCTCTGTACCGCGCAGGACGTTGGACAGCAGATACGTCAGCGCGACGGCAGGATAGGAGAAGCAGACGATGCGCAGATACCGGCAGCCGGTTTCCACGACGGCGGGGTCTTGATTGAACAGGCTCAGCACCCATGTGGGCGCCGCCAGCGCGACGGCCAGAAAGCCGAGCGAAACGAACATCGCCAGCATCAGGCCGATGCCCATCACGCGCCGGATGCCCTTGAGGTCCTTGACGCCCCAATACTGCGAGATAAACACGCTCATGCCCGAGCACAGGCCAAAGCCCAGAAGCCCGCAAAGCCAGCCCCACTGGGCCGCCATGCCGACGGCGGAAAGCGTCACGTCGCCCAGCTGCGACACCATCAGCGTGTCGACCAGCTGGAACGAGCTTGTCAATACGTTTTGCAGCGCGACCGGGACCGCCAGCTTCACGGTTACGCGCCAGAAGGGCTTATCGCCCAGATAATCAGTCAGTTTCATAAGAAATAATACTCCAAGGCAAAGATGTGGGGATGCTGCCTTGCGGCAGTATCCCCACGAAGTTTTTCAGGTGGTCGCGTGAGTGACCTGTTATGCCATACCAGCGGTGATGATGGCCATCTTGTAGACCTCGTCGGCGTTGCAGCCGCGGGAGAGGTCGTTGATAGGGGCGTTCAAACCCTGCAGGATGGGGCCATAGGCCTCAAAGCCGCCGAGGCGCTGGGCGATCTTGTAGCCGATGTTGCCAGCCTCAATGCACGGGAAAATAAAGGTGTTGGCATAGCCTGCTACCTTGCTGCCGGGGAATTTCAGCTGGCCGACGACCGGGGAGACGGCCGCGTCAAACTGCATTTCGCCGTCGATGGCCAGCTCGGGTGCAAGCTTCTGCGCCTCGATGGTGGCGTCGTGGCTGAGCTGGACCGTGCCGCCCTTGCCGGAGCCCTTCGTGGAGAAGGACAGGAGCGCGACCTTCGGGTCGATGCCGAAGAACTCTGCCGTGCGGGCAGACTCGACCGCGACCTCAGCCAGCTTCTGCGCTGCCGTGAAGGTCACCTCGCCGGTCGCCTTGTCGACGGTATCCTGATAGTCGATGTTGATGGCGCAGTCGCCCATGCAGTACTTCTCGTCATTGCCGTCCTTGTCCTTGCGGAAGAGGATGAAGGAGGAGGACACCAGATGCGCGCCCTTCTTCGTCTTGACGAGCTGCAGCGCCGGACGGACGGTATCAGCGGTGGAATAGGTCGCGCCGCCGAGCAGCGCATCGGCCTTGCCCATCTTGACGAGCATGGTGCCGAAATAGTTGCCCTTGGCGAGTGCCTTGCGGCAGTCTTCCTCGGACATCTTGCCCTTGCGCAGCTCGACCATCTTTGCGACCATCTCGTCCATGCCGGCATAGGTGGCCGGATCGATGATCTCGGCCTTGGCAATGTCGAAGCCGCCCTTTTCGGCTGCGGCCTTGACCTCGTCGACATTGCCGATGAGGATGACGTTCATCAGATCGTCCTTGATGAGACGGTCAGCCGCTTCGAGAATACGGGCGTCGGGGCCTTCGGTAAAGACGATGGTGCGGCGGGTAGCCTTCAGTGCGTCGATCAGCTTTGTAAACATGGTATCTTACCTCCATTATGCGGTTTTTCCGCTGTTATTCTGACTCCCAGTATACAACGAAACCCGGCATAAAACAACACCCCCGGCAAAAATTTTCCGTCTATCCGGCAGGCCGCACCGGGATGGTAATCTCGGTCACGAATTTTTCAGATCCATCCTTATCCTGTCACGTCGCCCTCAAACACGTTCTTTTCGGCGAGTGCGAGTCAAGCGGTTTTTGCAGAAAGGGTTTACTTTTTCCCGGTTATCACATATAATATGTGGCGTTTGCGCCGCTTCCCGGCGCGAGTATGTCTCAAACGAGGTGCGGTATGCAGCACAGTCATCATTTTCACGGGCAGATGTCCGATACCTTCCGCGCAGCGGTCTTCGTCACGCTCTCCGGCGGCTTTCAGGACGCCTATACCTACATCAGCCGCAGTCAGGTCTTCGCCAACGCGCAGACCGGCAACATCGTGCTTCTGAGCGCAGCGCTCCTGCGGGGCGACTGGGCCGTGTGCCTGAAATATCTCATTCCGATTTTGTCCTTCGTGCTCGGGACAATGGCGGCGGAATTCATCCATATCCGCTTCCGCAATTTCCGGCAGCTGCACTGGCGGCAGCTGGTGCTATTGCAGGAGATCGTGTTTCTGTGCGCCGTCGGCTTCCTGCCGCATACGCTCGACCCGCTGGCAAACGCGCTCGTCTCGTTCGTGTGCGCCATGCAGGTGCATACCTTCCATAAGATCCACAGCCACGTCTATGCCAGTACCATGTGCATCGGCAATCTCCGCAGTGCGGCAGAGGCGCTGGGCGAATATCTGCATGGACATAACCGCGCGTCGCTCGACGCGGCAAAGACCTATTTCGGCGTCATTCTCGTCTTCGCCGCAGGCGCAGGCCTCGGCAGTCTCGTGACGGAGTTCACTGACATCCGCGCCATCTGGGTCTGCTGCGGATTGCTGCTCATCAGCTTCATCCTCATGTTCATCCGCGACGATCGGGAGGCATGAACGCGTGCGCACATCGAAGCCTTCCTCCGGGAATGCCTTGGGGCGCTCCCGCGCCCGTGCTTCATACAAAACCGGCCCGCTGCTTTTTTGCAGCGGGCCGGACTTTTTACAGGACCTTCCCCAAGAAATCCTGCAGACGGGGATTCTGGGGGTGCTCAAAAATCTGCTCAGGTGTTCCCTGCTCGACGAGCTTACCGTCGGCCATGAACAGCACGCGGCTGCCGACCTCGCGGGCGAAGCCCATCTCGTGCGTGACGACGACCATCGTCATGCCGTCGTGCGCCAGCTCCTTCATGACCTCCAGAACCTCGCCGACCATCTCCGGGTCGAGCGCGCTCGTCGGCTCGTCGAAGAGCATGACCTCCGGCTCCATCATGAGCGCGCGGACAATGGCCACGCGCTGTTTCTGTCCACCGGACAGCTGCGCGGGGTACGCGTTCCCGCGGTCGCCGAGACCGACGCGCTGCAGCAGCTTCAGCGCCTGCGCGTCCGCTTCCTCCTGCGATTTATGCAGGAGCTTTACAGGCGCAAGGGTCATGTTGCGCAGGATGGTCATATGCGGGAAGAGATTGAAGTGCTGGAACACCATGCCCATCTTCTGGCGGTGGAGGTTAATATTGCAGCTCTTATCGGTGATATCGACGCCGTTAAAGAGAATCTGTCCGCCCGTCGGAACCTCCAGCAGGTTGAGGCAGCGCAGGAACGTGGACTTGCCGGAGCCGGACGGGCCGATGACGACCACGACTTCACCCTTTTTGATATCGACCGAAACGCCGTCGAGCGCCTTGATGGCGGACGTGCCGGTAAAATGCTTTTTCAGATCCTGAACCTGGATTAGAACGTCAGTGGTCACTGCTGCGCAGCCTCCTTTCCAGCTTGCTTACCAGATGCGAGAAGAATACGACCATGATGAGATACAAGGCTGCGACGATCAGCAGAGGCATGGCCTGAATGTACGTCTGCGAGCGGATGATCTCGCCGCCCTTGGTCAGATCGTTGACGGCCACATAGCAGGCGACGGACGTTTCCTTCAGCAGCACGATAAACTCGTTCGCCAGCGCGGGCAGCACGTTTTTGAGCGCCTGCGGAATGATGATATAGAGCATGGTCTGCGCAAAGTTAAGGCCGAGCGATCGGCCCGCCTCGTTCTGTCCTTCATCGACAGCCATGATGCCGCCGCGGATGATCTCAGCGACGTAAGCGCCGGAGTTGATGCCGAATGTCAGCATGGCGACGGGCGTACCGTTGCGCGCGGTGGAGAAGACGACGAAGAACATGATGAGAATCTGGATCATTGCAGGTGTACCGCGGATGACGGTCAGATAGACTTTGCAGATCCAGTTTGCGATGTTCAGAAGCGTCCGGCCGGGGCCGGGACGCATGGTTTCATGCGTCTTGTCATGTGTCGAGCGGATAATGGCGACGATTGTGCCAATCAGGATACCCAAAAGCACGGCGGCCAGCGCGATCTGGAGCGTATTGCCCAGACCCTTTACGATATATTTCCAGCGATCCTTGGTGATGAAGCAGGTGACAAAGTCCTTTGCGACCTTTGCGATCCATTCCCGAAACCATTCTGTCATGGGCGAAGCGCTCCCTCTTTTCTATAAAGTCGTATAGTGCGAAGCAGCGGGGCGGAGCATCGCTCCGTCCCGTTGCGAAGATACAGATCAAATTTTTATTTGCCGATGTACTTGTCAACGATGGACTGCAGCGTGCCGTCGGCAGTCAGCTCGGCCAGCGCCTTGTTGACCTTTTCCAGCAGGTCGGTGTTTTCCTTGGCGATGGCGATGGCGTAGTCCTCAACGGCATATTCGGTGTCGAGGATGTGCAGACCCTCGTTGGCCGCGACCAGCGCCTTTGCAGGCTCGTTGTCGAGGATGACGCAGTCGACCTGACCGTTCTTCAGGGCTTCAACGGCGTCGGTCGTCTTGCCGAAGGACTTGACAGTGCCAAGACCGGCATCTTCAATGTCGGACGTGGCATAGATAAAGCCCGTGGTGCCCGCCTGCGTGCCGACGACGGTGCTGGCGCCGTCCGCGAACAGATCATCGACCGAGGTGATGGGGCTGTCGTCCTTGACGATGACGACCTGCACGCCCGTGGCGTAGGAATCGGAGAAGTTGACCTGCTCCTTGCGCTCGTCAGTCACGGTCATACCGGCCATGCCCATGTCATACTTGCCGGTCTGCACGCCGGGGATGATGGAGTCGAATGCGATGTCGGTGACTTCCAGCTCCATGCCGAGCTTGTCGGCGATGGCCTGCGCGACTTCGACATCGATGCCGACGATGGCGTCGCCGTCATAGTATTCATACGGCTGGAAGGTGGCCTCAGTCGCCATGGTCAGCTTGCCGGAAGTGGAAGCGGCGTCCTCAGTCTTTGCGGTGGAAGCGCAGGCCGCAAGGCTCAGCGCCATAATGGCTGCAAGCAGCAGTGCAAGATACTTTTTCATGTTCAGTTCCTCCTGTGACGCGTGTGCGTCGTGCGTGTTATTTTGTATGCTCATAATTATACACGCAGAATGCATATTGTCAAGAGAAACTGAATAAAAAACCGCACAACTCTGTTGGTACAAGCGTCCAGAAAAGCGGCGGTTTGCACAATTCCGCGCAAACCGTGTAATTTTTCGCAAAAGCGGCAGCCTCTCGTGCGGGCTGGTCCATACATATCTTTTGTATATATACAGAGCGTATACTTTTTGTGCAGCGTCCGTTGTTTTTTTTGCCGGGCCAATTTGTAAAGGGTCAGCTCTGTGCATTCAGTGAGACGGTGCCTTCGTTTGCGTGAAAGAGCCTGCGGTTTCATCACAGCTGTACGGAATCAGCACCCGCATGAGCGTGCCTTGCCCGATTTTGCTCTGCGTCGTCAGCTTTGCACCGCAGACCATCTGTAAGCGGCCGCGGACGAGCTGCAGTCCCACGTGTTCCTTTCCGTCCTGCGGCGGCTGCTCCGGGTCAAAGCCCACGCCGTCGTCCGACACGGTGATTTCCGCGCCAAGCGGCGTTTTTCTGGTCATAAGCGTCACCGTGCCGCCATCCTCTTTGCGCCGACGCCCCATTTCACGGCGTTTTCGACAAGCGGCTGAATCGTCAGCGCGGGTAAGTAAAAGTCCGTCTCGGCAATGTCCAGTTCAACATGAAGCTCGTCGCCGAAGCGCAGCTGCTCCAGATAGAGATATGTTTTGATTATCCCGAATTCAGGATAACCAGGCGTTTTCTACAGCTGGCAGGAGGAAAGGATTTGAAGATGCAAGAGGTACTCTCTTCTTTGAACTGGCCAGAGTGGTTAAAGAGAAGCGACCGCCGTATCTTTTTCTTGAAAACGTGCCTGGGCTCCTTTCGCATGACCGAGGCCGGACGTTTGGTGTCATCCTCTCCACGCTTTATGACCTGGGGTATCATGTCGAATGGACTGTGCTTAACAGCAAACATTTTGGAGTCCCTCAATCAAGACGGCGGCTGTTCCTTATCGGATATCTTGATCCCCGATGCGCCGGAAAAATACTTCCTGTCTTTGGAACAGATGCAAAAGCTCTTGTACAGATCGTCCATGGACGGCTGGGCAAACGAGTCTATGATTCTGCCGGAATCGCCTGCACACAGGACACCAGCAGGCAATCCGGACTCTACTTTGTAGATCTGACGAAAGGCAATCCGAAGATCACGGCGAATGCCAGATGTTTGCATACCCGGCAGGACGGCTCCCTTACCAACTTCAAAGGGCAAAATTCCGGTGTTCTATACATTAAGGAAGCAACCAAGAAAGGCTATAAGGAAGCGCATGAAGGCGATTCTATTGATCTCGGCTTCGCGGGCAGCAATACGCGCCGCGGCCGTGTGTTTGCGGGCGTTGCCCATACGGTGGACACAGCGAACACACACGGCATTGTCCTGCGCGGCGGCAGAGTCCGAAGGTTGATGCCGCGGGAGTGTTTCCGTTTGCAGGGTTTCAGCGAGGATCAGATTGACAAGATCCTCGCTATCAACTCCGATGCGCAGGCATACAAGCAAGCAGGCAACAGCGTGACAGTAACAGTCATAGAATCCATTGGCCGCCGCATCCGCGCAGCAGATGCGGAACTACATGATAAAGAGGAAGGACGTGACGTATGCCCTACGATGTAGTAAATATGTTCTTTCTTCAGGACTGTGAGCAGCGATGATTGGCATCAAAGATCAATGCTTCGGCGTGGAAATCGAGCTGACCGGCATCACGCGAGCAGAAGCGGCAGAGGCACTTGCTGCATATTTTGAAACGACGCCGCAGCGCAGCTATGATAATTATGATAGCTGGTATGTACCGGATCGGGAGGGCAAGCAGTGGCGCATCATGAGCGACGGCAGTATCCGCGCAGAGTGGAACAACGATGGGCACTATCGCAGAACGACCGATCCGGAATATCGCGTGGAAATGGTGACGCCGAAGCTCACCTATGAGGAAATGGAGAAATTTCAGGAGTGTGTGCGTCGCGTCCGGCAGGCAGGCGGAAAAGTCAACGACTCCTGCGGGATGCACGTCCATGTGGATGCTTCCAATCATAACCGCCAGAGTCTCAAGAATCTGCTCAGTATCATGTATTCCAAAGAAGATCTGCTGTTCAAAGCCCTGAAAACGGACCCCGCCCGCGTCAACCGCTGGTGTCAGCGTGTGCGCGAACCCATGCTGCAGCGGGCAAGGCGGCTGTCCAACGAACCAACGACCGATCTTACCCAGTTGGAGAACATCTGGTACGAAGGCTGCATTTCTGCGCACGAGCATTACAACTGGACGCGCTATTATGCGCTGAACCTGCATTCTGTCTTTTATCGCGGCACCATTGAATGGCGCTGCTTCAATTCTACGCTGCACGCCGGTCGCGCAAAAGCCTACGTCAATCTGTGTCTTGCCATGTCTGCGCAGGCCATCGCCCAGCGCACCAGCGTCATGCGCAAGACGGTGAGCGACAATGAATTGTTCACGTTCCGTGTCTGGCTCGTGCGGATGGGGCTGAACGGCGATGAATTCAAGAACACACGCGATCATCTGCTTGCCAATCTGGAGGGCGACCGCGCTTGGCGATATGACAAGGACTGCTATGCAAGCAGCCACAAAAACCGAACATCTCAGCAGGAACAGGAGAGGTGACCGAATGAGAATTTGTATTGAAGAATCTACATACGAGGGTACACCCATCGAAATTTTAGCCCAGCTCCGTGCCTTACATTTTGATGCAGGCACGTTCGACGGCACGGAAGGATATATCCGTTATATGCAGAACACGATCCGCCGCATGACGGAGCAGCCCTGCGAGCTGCCGGAGGGCAGCACGGAAGAACGCGCAGCCGCGCTCATTCATGTGCTGGGTGAGATCGGTGCGCTGGAGCTGCTGGAGGAATGATGATGGAGAAATCGCTGTATTTTGCCTATGGCAGCAATATCAATCTGGACCAGATGAGATACCGCTGCCCGGACGCGAGCGTCTACGGGCAGGCGGTTCTGGACAATTATGATCTGCGCTTTCGCGGCAGCGGCGTTGCAACCGTCGAACCCAAGGAAGGCGCTTGCGTCTACGGCCTTTTGTGGGAGCTGACTGATAAATGCGAAGCATCGCTCGACCGCTACGAAGGCTATCCGCGTTTGTATATCAAGCAGACGTTGGAAGTGCGGACGTTTGACGGACAGCGCGTCCCGGTCATGGCTTATATTATGAACCCAGAGCTGCATCTGAAACCGTCCCTGCCGCCAAGAGACTACTATCTCGGTATCAAGGCGGGCTACGAGCAGAACGGTCTGCCGGTTGGTTGCCTCAAATATGCATTCAAAAACTGTCTCAAGGAGTGCGGCATGGAACCGTACCCAAAGAAAGTGCAGACCAAGCCGCCGCAGCGGAAGGAGGCCAGCCATGAGCGATAACGCCATCTGGAGAATTCAGGTCGGTGATCTTCGCAAAATGAGCAACCGGGAAGGGCTGATCCTGCAAGGCTGCGGCGGCGATCCACAGGAATGGTTGGAAGGGATCAACGAAATGCTCACGGATGCCGGAATCCTGCGCAATGGCAGCCGGTTTGAACGGGCATCTCTGTTTGAGTACGACGGTCACACCAACATGCTGTTTGACTTTGAAGGTGTTGATCTTGATGTCGGCAAACTTGCCATGTGGAGACTTACCACATACGGAACGATTGGCGGGACTTGGCTCAGTGATTATGTGCCGAACCGTTTGGGCGGTTTTTTAGAGGAATCTGAACCAAGCGTCGAAAAGCCGCCATGTCCGCTCATTGGGCAGGACGGCAATATTTTTAACCTTGTCGGCATTGCGGCGAGGACGCTGCGGGAGGCCGGGCTGCGGGATCAGGCAAAGGAACTCACCCACCGTATTTTCAGCGGCGAGTGCCACAGCTACGGCGAAGCCCTGTGCCTGATTGGGGAATATGTGACGATCACAGACATTGGCGACTACAATCACAACCGCCGCGGAAAGGAGAAGGATAACTATGAGCGATGATCCCATGCGCATTCTGGTCGTGGAACCCACCAAAGATCCGTATGTCAAGGAGATCGACGGCAGCTTGGCGAGCATGCAGGCTATCGTAGGCGGCTATATTCAGGCCGTCGAACCGTTTGATGATCCGAACGTCCTGCTGCTGTGCAACGAAGAAGCCAAACTCCTCGGCCTGCCGGAAAACCGCTTCCTGCGGAATCGCAATGGCATACCGTATGACATCATCCACGGCACGTTCTTCCTCGCCCAAGGCAGCGGCGAGGAATTTTGTTCTTTGACCGACAAGCAGATACAGACCTATACGCGCCTGTATTCCCGCGAAAAGCTGTTCGTCATGCAGCATGGAAAGGTGATCAATCAGCCGAAGAAAGGAAAATCGACGCATGAAAGATAACTACATCCTGACGGCAGAGTCCGTCACGGCAGGCCATCCGGACAAGCTCTGCGACACAATTGCGGACAGCATTCTGGACGCCTGCCTCAAAGAAGATCCGAATGCCCGCGTCGCCTGCGAAGTACTGGCGACGGCGGGCAAAATTCTTGTTGCCGGGGAACTCCGCACAACGGCAAGCCCCGACGTGGAAGCGATTGTACGGCAGACCGTTCAAAATGCTGGATATGACTGTAATTATCATGTAGAGGTGCGTCTGCATACGCAAAGCCCCGATATTGCGGGCGCGGTCGATGGCGAAACGCTCGGCGCAGGCGATCAGGGCATCCTATACGGCTACGCCTGCTGGGAAACGGTCGAGCTGCTGCCTGCGCCGGTCGTGCTGGCGAACCGTATCACGAGCCTGCTCACCACCTGCCGGGAGGAAAAGCTGATTTCAGGAATTGGGCCAGACGGAAAAGCGCAGGTGTCCGTGCAGTATGCGTTCGGTGTGCCGGAGCGCGTGGACACCATCGTGATCTCCTGCCAGCATGATGCAGACAAAGACCCTACCGAGCTGCGCGAAGAACTCCGCAGGCTGGTCATTGCCCGTGCCTGCCATGATGTGCGCATCGACGAGCAGACGAAGATTCTCATCAATCCGTCCGGCAGGTTTGTGCTGGGCGGCTTTGAAGCAGATACCGGTCTCACCGGACGCAAGCTGATGGTCGATACTTACGGCGGACTTGCGCCCCACGGCGGCGGTGCGCTTTCCGGAAAGGACGGTACGAAAGTCGACCGCAGCGGCGCATATATGGCGCGTTATGTGGCAAAGAACATTGTCGCGGCGGGTCTTGCCGATGTGTGTACGGTCAGCCTCGCCTATGCCATTGGGCAGGCAGAGCCGATTGCCGTCGAGATCGACACGCAGGAGAGCGGATACTATGACGACTCATTTCTGACCGAAGCTGTCCGCCGCGTCTTTGATTTCACTCCGGCTGGCATAATTCACGCGCTGGATCTGGACAAGCCGTTCTTCGCAGAAGTCTGCAACAACTGCCACTTTATGCACCCGCAGGCCGCATGGGAGCAGACGGACAAGACAGAGAAGCTGCGGATGGCATGCGCGGAATTGGAGGATGAACGTACATGACAAATTTCTTTCTGGAAGAACTGAGAAAGATCTATGGAGATGGGCGCGTGATCCATGATCCGCAATTCGTTGGCGAATGCTGCTACCAGAAAATGCGCGGCATGAGTTATCAGGAGGTGCTGCGAACGAACGGTCAGATCTCATTCCCGGAGGTTCTGCGTCAGCAGAATCGGCTCTGAGGTTGCAGAAAAAGGCAGCTTGCAAGCCTAAATACTTGCAAGCTGCCTTCTGAAAAAACAACGCTTTACTGAACAATTATTTGCGCTCTGTGCCGCCGAGGATACTGCGCCGTCCAGCAACCCAATGGGCATCCGCGCGGACTCTAAACGCTGCAAAAAGCTCATGCAGAAGCGGCTGGCGATAGGATATAAAGCATAAAGACCACGAGCAAGGCGCAGGGCTATTCGCAGATCCTGTAATTTTTGCTTTTCAAAATCCGCGCCGCAGGAGGCGAAGAATAACAGGGCACCTCGACCGTGTATGGAGGGGTGCTCTGTTCGATAGATTCTCAGTTCCAGCGGACAAACCGCAGCCGTTCCTGCCCGGATGTATTCGGCGCGTGAAGCACAAGATAGCGTGTCCCATCGAATACGTCAAACAGCATTCCGTGCCCGCCAAAATCAAACGCGGGCGCTTTTTGCTGTGTCCACGGTCCGGTGAGCTTCCCGGTCCGGCTTTCCGCAATTCCGATCGCATAGCCGTCTGCCGCGAAGCTCGACCACAGCATTTTCAGCTTCCCATCCTCGTGGAACAGGAACGGACCGTCCGTTACATAGTTTTCGCCCTTCGCAACCACGACGTCGCCGGTGTCCGGTACGCTCCACGGAGCATCCTTTGCATGGAACAGTGTGACCGGCGCTCCAGTCGCCTTGGAGAGGTCCTTTGCCAGCGGAAGTGCGCAGATGGCGCCGTTCTGGATCTGCGTCCATTCATGGGAGAAAACCAGCCAGGGCGTATTTTCTTCGACATAGAGCGTGCCGTCCAGACAGTCCCAATCTTCCGGTGTTGCGGGAGACCCCGAAATGGGAACGTATGGTCCGGTGATCTGCCCGGAACGGAAGATATGTACGCCGCGGTGCCGGTTCTCTGCATAAAAGCTTGCGATCAGATACCAGTTGCCTTCGTAATGGTGAACCTCCGGAGCCCAGAAGTTTTTCGTTCCCCAGAAGCCTTCCGGCGGGCGAAAGGCGTATTCCGGCTCCGACCAGAGCTTCAGGTCCCGGCTGCGGTATACCTGAAAACCGATGCCGACGCCGTTCCATGGGTCCGCATCCGTTGTGCCGAACAGATAGTACTGCATGGAGGCGCGGTCTGCAACGACGAATGGGTCACGGATTCTAATATGATCTGTAGAAATTGTATACAATATTTGCGTCCCAGATTGTAGTGTCGTAGGCATTGTTAGAATCATCTCCCATTTTATTCTGTTATGCTTACGAATTTTGTTTGCTCCAAGTGTTCATAGAAAATGTCATTCGCAGGTTTTGAACTATTCCACCATGTTGATACGTTTTTAAAACAAATATGATAAAGACGATTGCTTTCAGAAAAGCCGGAGAGGAAAATAAGATAGTTTTCCGGCATCGTGATCTCCTCGAAGGTAATATCATGCACCTGCCCGGCTTCCCGGTCCGTGGACCAACGGTCGCGGGTGATCACGCAGCAGATGGCGTAATTGCTCTCCTGACGGATGCGGATGTTTCGGAACGTGATATGGTGCACCTCCGCCGCGTCGCAGATATAAATCGCCAGCGCGCCGACCTCGGTCGTCCAGTCTGCCATGCTGTGCAGCACATCGCAATCCTCAAATACCGCATCATGGATGCCGAAGCGCGATTCTCCCGCCACGCCGAAGGCGCGGACCTTGTCGTTCCAGACCATGCAGCGCCGAACAAGAATATCGTGTGTCCCGGTCTGCGGCGTGAGCGCCATACTCTTGAGACAGACGGCATCGTCGCCGGTGCGCAGGAAGCAGTTTTCCACCAGCGCGTGCTGTGTGTCAACCAGATCGATTCCATCGCTGTTCTCGCGATAGGCGAGCATCCGCACCCGGTCAACATGAACGTTTTTGCAGCCGAAAAACGGGAGCGTCCAATGCGCGGCACCGACAAAAATGACGTCGGATACGGAAACGTCTTCGTGGCTGGTAAAGACCATGCTGCGCCGCGCGTGCCAGTCCAGCGCGGTCAGATCGATGATGCCTGCACCGCAGACGCGGATATTTTTCTGTCCCTCCGCATGGATAAAATCCTGATAATTCGGCTTTCCAGCCCAATCGTGTGCTTCCAGAACAGGCTCTGTCTCGTCCGGCTGTTCCGGAACGAGGATCGCTCCAGGCGAAAGATACAGCGTCTGCCCGCTTTTGAGCTCCAGTGTGCGGATACGGTGAATGCCGGGCTCCAGAAACAGGACAGAATCATCCTCCGGATTCGGGGCAGCAGCTGTATCATTTGCGCGGAAAACTGCCAGCGGGTGCAGGTGGCTGCCGTTTACCTCGATCAGAAGATTGTCCGCTTCCGGCGCGGAAAAGTGCAGTTCCTGACCGCAAAGCGCTCCGGACAGATGCAGCGACTCTGGCAAGATTTCTGCGCTGCGCAGAGGCGGAATGGACTTCGCGGTCAGCTCCGATGCGTCGAACGGAATCACGACGAAGCTATGCGGTCCGCCGTGCGTGACCGGCGTGTCATAGACCGGAAGCTCCGCTCCGTCCGCGAAGAAGCGCCAATAGGAGGAACGCGCCAGCCCGGAGGACCATGCGCTGTGTGACTCCACGCCACGCGTCCGGAAATCACGGAGATTTTCCGCATAAGAAATGGAATCTGCATCCGATGTTGGAAAGATTCTCATGTGCTTCACCCCTTCACCGCGCCGGAGGTCATGCCGGACATGATCTGCTTCTGCGCGCAGAAATACAGCAGCACGACCGGGAGTGAGACGATGACCACGTCGGTAAAGACCAGATTCCAGTCGGAGCTGTGCGTGCTGAAGAAATTGTAGATGGTAAGCGGCAGCGTATAGTTTTTAGATGTGTTCAGGAAATAGATCGTCGTCCCGAAATCGTTCCAGATGTTCATAAACGTCAGGATAGGTGCAGATACGACCGTCGAAGCCGTAGATGGAAACGCCGTTCAGATATGCCTTGAAGTTGCAGCGGTTGAAGAGATAGCTCCGCGCCTGCTGTAACGAGGCGATCTGCGCATTGGACTCCTGCGCGGTCAGAAACTGCACAACGCAGTTGTTCTGCGTGGAGCGGACCTTGTTGGAAATAAACGCGGTCGTATAGTCGATTTCGCGCAGGCTTTCCTCAAACGTTTCGTTCAGCGTTTCAATGACCGTATCCAGATGCGCCTGCGCGGTCTCAACCGCCTCGCGTGTGAAGCTCCGATACCACGCCAGTGTACTGACTGCGCAGAACAGAAGCAGCAGCGCCACCATGATCGCGAGAATCCGTGCGGTAAAGCTGTGCAGCACTTTCATGATACAGATCCGCCTTTCGAGCCGTTTTCTCTATCATATACAAAATACGAAAAAATTCAAAGTGGCAGCTTTCGAAAAACAGATCAAAAAAGTACAATTTTCCCGCTGTCGGAGTCTGCTATGATAAACGCATAAAATTTCAGGAGGCATCCGTTATGGGGATTTTGCAGCCGATTTGGGACGGGACATTTGTCTATCGGGAGCCGGTCTGTTTTTCCGCCGACAAAGACGGGCGACCGACCGGCGGAACACTGCTGTATCAGCCGGAGGAGATTTTGTCAGTCACGTCGTTTGACGGAAGTGTTTTTTACCAACCGGTGCGGGATTATACCGCAAATGGGCGGCAGCTGGTGCGCACGGAGGCATCGCGCATCCCGTATCTGGAGCGCAGCGTGTATTGTAAGCCATTTACCGGCGTACCGGAAACAGCCTGGGTCCGCCTGTCGGGCGGAAAAGCCTACATGGAGGTCGTTTCCGATGTCTATCGCTGGCAGACGCTCGTGACCTATACGCACAGAGACAAATGGGCGGGATTTCAACCGGAGGCTTGCGGTGAGAGCCTTCCGCGCAGCATGGAAAAGCTGCGCGCGGGAGGAGACTTTCATCTGACATTTTACGGCGACAGCATCACAGCCGGCTGGGAAGCCAGCGGCTGCAATGAGCGCGCCATCGATATGGTGACACTGGGCGAATATCATGTTTCCCTCTGGCACGCGCCGTATCAGCCAGCATGGGCGGAGCTTGTGACGAACGCGTTGCAAGCTCGCTATCCGCAGAGCAACGTGATCAAAACGAACCGCGCCGCGGGCGGCTCCACCGTACAGTGGGGGGTCGAACATGCGGCGGAGCTCGTTCCGCCCTGCAAGCCGGATCTGATCATGCTGGGCTTTGGTATGAACAGTATGCAGGAAAGCGCCGAGGATTACCGGCGCGCAATTCTCTCGATTATACGCACCATACGTAAGGAATGCCACGACTGCGAGTTTGTGCTCATGTCGCCCATGATCCCAAATCCGGAGATCAAAGGCTTTCAGAACAACCAGCTTCCCGCGCAGCAGGACGTGCTGTATCAGATCGCGGCGGAGCTGGAAGGTGTTTGCATTGCGCCGGTGCATTCTGTTTTCCGGGAAATGACCGCCCGTGGGAAGCACTATCTGGAGCTGACCGGAAACTGCATCAATCACCCCAATGATTTTTCTGTTCGCGTCTATGCACAGACCGTTTTGCGGACATTGGGCGTGGATGGAAACGACGGATAAGGCAAAGAGAAATGCAGCTGGCACACGCAAAAACTGCGCCGCAGTAAACAAAGAATAGGGATTTTCTACACACACGAAAGCGGCTGAAAAATATTCCGATCTTTCGAAAAAATCAGTAGACTTTGTGCCGATTCTGTGGTAGTTGTTTGTGCTACCGAAGAAAAGGAGGCACAGACATGGCAAAGAAACGGGCAAACGGGGAAGGCAATATCCGAAAACGGAAAGACGGACGCTGGGAGGGGAGATACACTGCCGGATACGATGAAAAGACAGGGAAACGGCTGATCAAGAATGTCCTCGGCAAGACGCAGGCGGAGGTAAAAGAAAAGCTGGCAAAGGCGGTCGCGGAAGCGGAAAACGTCGATGTACGACGGGCAGACGAGTACACGCTTGGAACATGGTTACAGACATGGTATGAACTCTACGCCAAGCCACACCTGCGGTTTTCTACCGCCGAATACTACCGGCGCGGCATCGAATTGCATATCACGCCGCGCCTCGGAGATGTTCCACTGAAAAAGCTGACAGGCCGCAACCTGCAATGGCTCTACAAGGACCTACAGGAACATGGGCGGCTCCGCGAAGCACAGAAGGGGAAGCAGCCGGGGCTGAGCGACTCGACGATCCGCGGCATTCACACGATGCTGCACAACGCGCTCGACCGGGCAGTCAAAGAAAGGTTGATCGTGCGCAATCCGGCAGACGACTGCGTTCCGCCGAAAATCCCAAAGCACGAAATGAAGATCCTGCCGCCGGAACAAATCAAATCCTACCTGACGGCAGCAGATCAACGTGGTGTCCTGCCCATGTTCTATCTGGAACTCATCAGTGGGTTACGCAAGGGCGAGCTGGTAGCGCTGCAATGGTCGGACTTGGACATCGAAAATAAGACGATTTCCGTCAGCAAGCAGGCGGGACGCAACAGCGCAGGCGAACCCGACATCACTCGTCCGAAAACAGAAAACTCGATCAGAAAAATCTCCATCCCACAGGATGCCGTCGATTTGCTAATTGCAGAACACAAAAAACACCCCAGCAATCCTTGGATGTTCCCATCCCCAAAAACAGGCGAGATGTACCATCCGGATTCGGTGGTCAACATTCATAAGAAAATCCTGAAAGACGCGGGACTGGAACACCTGAGATTTCATGACTTGCGACACCCGTATGTCAAGCACACGACAAAAATTTTTAGCTTGCGCTCGATGGCTTTTCAAGCGCAGGCTTATCCTGATGCTCGGCGAAAAACTCGCGGAGCTTGTCAGCTTCATCGGGGAGGACAAAGCCAAAGCCCTGTCCGTCCACTCTGCAATAGAAAGCGATTTTCATGACTGCCACCTCAATCAAAAATGTCCTGGATTTTGTATGCGATCTCGATGCGCTTATATAAGTGCGCTCTTGCTTCAAGAGAGGGGTTTTAGGGCTGTCGCGCCGCCCGTTTCTTCTCAAACAAAAACGCCTTGACTTCCTCGCCGGACAGGTCGGCGGTTTCGGGAAAGACGCTTTCCAAAATAGCCCCGCGCTCGATAAGGCGGCGCGTCCGGGCTTTGCGCTCGGCCTGCTTGTCGCGGTTTAACAGGCGGCTCATTTGATGTTCAAGCTGTTCCTTTTTCTGCATAGCCTTTTCAAGCTCGGCAGCGGCCTTTTTCTTCTCTGCTTCAAGCTGTTCAATGGTTGGTTTCGGCATGGTCGCTGTCCTCCTTTTTGATTTTGGGCATAAAGAAAGGGCAGCCGTTTTCTGTGTGAAAATAGCTGCCCTCGGTGGGTGAGTTATTTAGTTGTAATTGTTTGGAGCGCCTATTCTCTATTTATCAAATTGCACAAAACGAATATATCGATATTCGCCATTCCCGGAAAATAGTGTTGTGTATACTAATATTTCGTCTGATCTATCGGGGCTTTGATATATAGATTCGCCTACTTTGCAGCCCTGTGAATACCAATTTTGAGCCTTGTCTGCTGACGCATTGCCCTCTATTTTTCCGATTTCTACATATCCACTCGGCAATTCAGACGCCACATAGCCTTCTGAGTCGATAAGATATATTATATTATTGACCATTACATAGGGATAGGCGGCAGGATTGACGTTCGGATTATTATTATCATCTTCAAGTATGTGTGGTACAAGAAAACTTCCGACAATCACAAGGCACAAACAAGCGGCAATTGCCCCCCATTTTACCCATGGCCGCTTTTTTTGCTTCGGCTGATAATTTGCAGCTTCCTCATAATATTTATCGTTCACTTCGCTTATGGCTTCGGAAAGCTTTTTGGAGTTCATACAAATACCTCTCTTTCAATTAAGTACATCTTCATCTTCTTACGGGTACGATTCAGTCGGACAGCAACATTGTTTTCTGTAAGACCGACCCGTTTTGCTATTTCGGCATAAGGCTCGGAATAGGCATAGCGCAGCATGAAGATAACGCGCGTTTCTGCGGTCAGAGTTTCTAAAAAATCTTCGATGATACGGGCGAGTTCTCTTGCTTCCACTTCTGCTTCTACGGTGTCCGGCGATGACAAACTTGCTTCCAATTCTTTCATAGCAACTGTGTAGGAGCTGCTCCGCTTTGCCGCTTCTTTTCTGTAATAGAGCTTCAAAGATATGTTCCGCACAATTTTACAGATATAAGCCTGCAAGGGGTTGGGCTTCGCTGGGGGGATTGCGTTCCATGCGCCAAGATAAGCGTCGTTCACACATTCTTCTGCGTCGGAGCGATTGCCGAGTATATTGTGCGAGAGGTTATGACATAGCTTGCCGTATTTAATATCAAGCTCTCCTATCGCTTGCTCCGAACGCGCAAAGAACAACTCAATGATTCTTTCATCATCCATCGGCACTACCTCCTTTCACCCTGTATCTACGGTTTTAAGCGAAAACATTACAGGTCAAGCATAACTTTTTCAAAAAAATTATAGCACATATTTTTGAACAGCGTGTTTCAAGTTGCCGGAATGGATTTTTGCCGCTTCGCTGGCGGCTCTGCGGCGCAGGTCGCTGTATGGGGCGGTCAGACGGAAAGAGAAGCGGCCTTTGCGTATCTCAAACGCCTTGTAGCCCTGTTCTGCGTCCTCGTCGGTCTGTTTGCAGAGGTCGGGGAAGCGGCGGCTGTACTCGGTCAGCCTGTTCTTTAAGTCGGTGTTGTGGGTGTGTATCTCGATGACGGGGCTTGCCTCGTCAAAGTAGATTTCGGTGGTCTTGTCGCGCTTTTTTAGTCCTGTTCGCATAATTCTCCTTTCCACGCTCCCGTTACGCAATAGGGGCGTTTTTCGGGTGTTTTCCTCGGCTCTTGACTTGGGGAAAAAGGCGATTTTCAAATAGAAAACGCCCGGACAATACATTTATCTATCCGGGCGCGTCTGTCACAAAATATTCACTTTTTCCGGCTCTTGACCGTCAGATGTAGATAAGCTCCCACTTGACGATTTCCTCCGCTTGCGCCTTGCAAGCGTTCATCAAGCCTACCCATTTCATAGGGTCGGCGGCTTTCAGCTTTTCCGTTGCTCCCGCGCTCCCCGCAAGCTGCGGCATGATTAGGTCTATCCGGCTGCGGCAAGCCTCGTTTATCTCGGCGCAATGCTCATATAGTTTTTCACTCGCTAAAAGGGCGGTGTAAAGGCCGGGGTCAAACTGTTCAAGATAGGCTTTCCGCAAATGCCCGTAGTGTCCGATAAGGGGCTGCCTCTTGGCGGGTGCGTTGCCGTTGTCAATGAGTGTTCTCATGCTGTGCGTTCTCCTTTCAAAAATCTGTTCAACAGGTGATATGCTAAAGACGCTTGTTCATGTATAATAGGGGCGTTCCTCCCTCCGTATGGGTCGGCTTCATTCTGCCACAAATGAGCTGGCCGTCATTGATATTTGAGGTATTTGAAAAACCTCCCTCACAGAATACTCTGTCGTTGAGGTTATTTTTGTCGGTAATGAGCTGGATCAGTTCCAGCGTCATCACAAAGGCGAGAATTGCGCCTGCGATGGGGACGATCACGGTTTCCGACAGGTTTTGTATCATGCTGAAAATGCTGCCGTTCCATGCCTGCGGTGATAAGCCCACCTGACCGGAGATCTCGGCAACCTTTTGATTGGTCGCATCGAACATCCCGGACAGATTGCTCACGATACCGCCGATGAGCATTTCTTTCAGCCATTCCGTGATCTTATCCCATAAGAAATCCATAGGGTTGCCCTCCTTTCGGGAGGATGCCGCCCGAAAGCGGCACCCTCCGTGGATTTACGGGAAGCAAATGAATTGTCGATTAGCCAAACAGACCGGACAGCAGCGGCACGAGGGTAATGCCGATCAGCGCCACGCCGCCGCCCGCCATGAGCTGCTTCATGCCCTGGGACTTTGCTTATGTGTGATAAAGAAGCAATAGAAGTGTAAAATTTTTTTGCCGTTCCCATCCGGCACTTAGCTACTGTGTCGGATAGGTCGGGCATTATTCGTCGGGAAGTTCTACCTTGCCGACAAAGCTGTAATAAATATCAATGTCCTGTCTGCGTGTGCCGTTCTCGTCATAGCTGCACTCATGGACAACGATTTTTTCAATAAACTCCCGCAGCAGGGTATGGGTCAATTCCTCAAAGCTGGTGTACTTGCGGACAACTTTCATAAACTTTTCCGCATTAACCGTGGCTTCCTGTGCCTTTGCCAGTTCCGCTTGCAGTTCGGCGGCACGGCTCTTGACCTGTTTCTGTTCGGCTTCATAGTCGGCGGAAAGCTCGGCAAAGCGTTCGTCGGTGATGCGTCCGGCTACGCTGTCCTCATACAGCCGCTTGAAGATGGCGGACAGCTCCCCAATGCGCTTCTCGGCGGCTTCCAGCTCTCTTTTCTTTGCGGCGTTCCTGCGCTTGCCGCCGTCCTCGTTCTGCTGAACCAGCAGCTTCATGAACTGCTTTTCGTGTTTGGCGGCGTAGGCGGTGATTTTTTTGAGGTTGGCGGTCACGCCTGCGGTCAGAAGGTCGGTGCGGATAAAGTGCGCCGTGCAGTCATGGGTGCGCTTCTTGTAGTTGCCGCAGATATAGCAGTCCTGCTTCCGGGTCTTGTTCTCATACCGCTGCTGGTAGAGGACGCTGCCGCAGTCGGCGCAGAACAGCAGACCGGAGAACAAGCCCACTTCATCATAGCGGTTGGGACGCTTGCGCTGCTTGCGCAGCTCCTGCACACGCTCCCATGTGTCGGGGTCGATGATAGGCTCGTGGGCGTTCTCGAAAATCACCTGCTTTTCTTCCGGGTTCTCCACGCTGGATTTGACCTTGTAGGACACCTTCTCCGTCTTGAAGTTCACCAGATGCCCCAGATACTCCTTGCGTTCCAGGATATGGACGATAGTATTGGTCGCCCACTTGCACTCATAGCCGGGGTGGTAGCGGCGGGTGCTGCCCGTCCTGCGGTATTCCAGCGTACCCGGCGTGGGGACGCCCTGCTCCGTCAGCACACGGGCGATCTTGGAGGGACCGTTCCCGGCAAGGCAGAGGTCATAGATTTGTTTGACTACGGGAGCGGCTTCCTCGTCCACGATGAAGCGCTCGTCCTCGCCCATGAGGTAGCCGTACACGGGCTGGGTCGTCGTGGGTTTGCCGCTCATACCCTTTGCCCGCTTGACCGCCTTGATCTTTTTGCTCGTATCTCTCACCATCCATTCGTTAAATAAATTCTTTAGCGGCGTTAGGTCGTTCTCGCCCTGTGCGCTGTCCACTCCGTCGTTGATGGCGATGAAGCGCACGCCCTTCTTCGGGAAGGTGATCTCGGTGAACATTCCGACCTGCAAATAGTTGCGGCCCATTCGGGAAAGGTCTTTGGTGATCACGCATTTGACCTCTCCGCTTTCCACGCAGTCCATCATCTCCATGAAGCCGGGTCTTTGAAAATTCGCCCCGCTCCATCCGTCATCTACGAAAAACCGGTAGTTCAGAAAACCGTTGTCACGGGCGTAGCTTTCGAGGATGCGCTTTTGATTCTCAATGGACAGGCTCGGGCCTTGCAGCTCGTCGTCTTTACTCAATCTGGCGTAAAGGGCGGTAACAGGGGTAGTGTAGGTGGCTTGTCTTAACATAAAATCCTCCGTTTCCGACAGCCGCCCCGCGATTCCGTATGAATATCATACCACACGGGGCGGCGGCCTGTATAGCGGGTAATTGTAAATTTCGCTTCTTTACGGCCCGTCATTATGACGATTTTTCCAATGCGGGCTTATCGTCTGCTCGGATGGCGGCCTCCGCTGCCAGCACCTTCATCATCTTGTCGGCTGCGGTGGCGGCAGCGTCCTTCTTGAAGTAGCCGGACACCACAAGGACGGTGTTGCCCATGCGCACCTCGGTCACGCAGTCCGGGCGGCGGGGTTCCTGCTTTCTGCTCTCGTTCATCGGCTCTCCTTTCCTTGCATCAGCGTTTTCAGCTTGTCCATTTTCTGCGCGGCGTTTTCCCTGCGGAAGTTCTCGCCCGATACGCAGACGGGGCAGCACATTTCCAGCAGCCTGTCATAGATGCGGGCGTGGGGCGTGTCCTGCGGGTTTTGCAGCTCGGCAAGGCTCAGATTGGTGGTGACGATCAGGGGCTTGCCGCTGCGGCAGCGGCTGTCAATGACGTTGTAGACCTGTTCCAGCCCGTATTCCGTGCCGCGCTCCATGCCGAAGTCGTCAATGATCAGCAGCGGGTAGCGGCAAAGGCGGGAAATGTACTCGTTTCTTCCCTCAATGCGGCTGTTCAGGTCGTTCAGCACGGCGGCAAAGTTGGTCATGCGGACGGGGATCTCCTGTTCCATGAGTGCGTTGGCGATACAGGCGGCAAGGTAGCTCTTGCCCGTGCCGACGCTGCCCCAGAACAGGTAGCCGATGTTCTCATCCCACATGGCTTCCCAGTTGTCCGCATAGAATCGGGCCTTGTCCATCTGCGGATTCCTGCCGTTGTCGTTTTCAAACGTCCATTTCCGCATTTTCGGGTCGGTAAAGCCCCTGTTTTTCAAATCATCCACGGTTTGAAGGTGCTTTCTGCGCTGCTCGGCGGCTTCACGCTCCAAACGCTTCGCCCGCTGGCAGTCGCACTCCGACGGGCGCTTGTCATGCCCGGTCAATGCCCTCGTTTCCTCCGTGTGGTGGGCTTCCTTCGGGGTACGGCACTTGCCGCAGTACAGCAGCCCGTCCTCTCCGGTGTAGTCCTCCGGTTCCGGCGTGACCGTCGTCAGTTTCGTAAAAACAGCTTCCAATTCGTTTTTCATAAGCTCTCTCCCTCCTTGTAGGTGTAGTCCGGTATGCCCTGCTTCGGGGCAGCCTTCGCGGCATCGTCCTCCGCCCAGCGCAGGATGGTGGCGGCGTGGTTCTGGTATTTCTTCCCGGTGGACGCGATATAGCCGGAAAGACGGTCGATGTAATACTCCCACCTGTCGGGGATTTCCTCTTTCAGCTCCGCAAGCTCGGTATCCGTCAGGAAAACATTCTGATACTTTCCGTAAACGGCGGGCGCGGGCCGTCCTTCCTCTCGCTCTCTCTCTTTCTCTAACTCTATCTCTATCTCTTTCTCTATCTCTGGTGGACGAATGTCGGACAAATGTCCGCCGTTTGTCCGCTGCGGCAGCAAAGCCCGGTTTTCCCGCCTTGCCGCCCGCTTCCGCTCCCCCTCGGTGGAGGACTGGCCGATCATCAGCTCAATATCGGTCATGTAGAGCAATCCGCCGTCAAGCTGCTCCACAAGCCCCAGTTGCAGAAAAACCTTGATCGCCCGTTCCACCGTGCCGATCTGGTGACGGGTGAGGGTGGCGATCATCTGCGCCGTGTAGGGGATATGCTCGTCAAGCTGCAATTTCCCGCCGTTTTTCAGGGATTTCAGGTACAGCTTCATCAGGATATTGGAGAACAATATCCCGTCCGGCATACTTTCCAGCAGCACGATGGAATCCCCGTCGAAAAAGCTCTCTTTCAGCTTGAGGTAGTAATATTTGCGGTTATCTGCCATTGGCTCACGCTCCTTTGTGCGGGTTTCTCGGTATGCGTCGGGGCTGTCGTGAAACACGATACCCCTTTCCTCTGCACGGGGGGTACGCTGAAACGCAGTAGCCCTTTTCCGTGGCCGGGGGTGGAACGAATCGTTACAGCCCTCCGTTCCGTTTGAGACCCCGTCGTGAAACGCGCGGGGGTCTCCTTTTGGGGCTGTCCCGGTTCGGGATACCCTTTGCCGTGGATGGGGGTCTGTTTTGGACCCCCATCCGGCGGCTTCCACCGTTTGGACCAGTAGCGGGGGCAAAGGACAACGATTGCCCGGAAACTCTGCTTGCAGCCGTGGGTGCAGCTCCGGCAAAGCGCGTTGTAGGCGATGCGGTTTCTGTGGTTGAGGAAGAACGACCATTCCAGGCGTTTTTCTCTGCTCATTCTCGGCATATCTTTCACGCTCCTATCTTTCGTCTATCGGGTGTCATGGTATGGTAGGCAAAAATGTAAATCTCGGTATCAATTTCGGCGATTTTTTGCCCTGTACGCTCCTTTTACAAGATGGGTGGTATACGGGTATGGGTAAGCTCCTTTCGTGCGTTCTGCGGCGTTTCGGGATGGGATATTTACCCCGGCAAACGAGCTAAGTTCAGCTTAGGGCGTTACCGCTCCTGCTCGTGGCTGCGTTTCTTGTGCTTCTGCGCCTGTCCGGCCTCCATCAGCCTTTGGGCGTTGTACTTCACATTGGCAAGCTCGTCATACTCGTCCTTTGCGCGGCGGTATTCGTTGTAAATGCCGTTTTTCTCGGAAATGAGGGCCTCAATCTCGCCTTTCAGTCTGGCGGCTGCGGGTATCTTCCCGCCGTTCAGCATCTCTTTCAGCCTGCGCACGGCGGCCTCACAGATGATATAGTCCATTTCGTAGGCTTGACGGTGCATCTCCGCTTTTTTGCCTTTCAGTTTCCTGCCCGCTTCCACTGCGGGTTTCGTGCGGCGGTAGTCGTTGATGGTCTTTTGCAGCTCCTTCTTTGCGGCGATCTCATCCTCCACGGCGCGGAGCTGCCGACGCAGGGCGTACATTCTGCTGTGGCTCTCATGCACGGTTTCATTCAGACGGTCAAGGTCGATCAGGCCGTTGTCCGTCAGGAAATTGTGGGTAGCCGCCATCTGTTTGAGGTTATGGATTTTCGCCCATTTCTCATAGCCGATGCCTTTCCCCTCGGCTTTCTTGGCTTCAATATCCACCATGCGCCCAATGGCGGGGGCTTGCGGTGCGCCCTGCTTCGGGGCGTGCCTGCCGGAAGTACCCTTGATGGAAGATAGGGTGCTCTCTGCCGGAATAGCGTCGCGTTTCGCTGCGGTATTCACCGGGCGCAGGGCGTTCTGCTCCAATGCGGCAAGCACAGCGGCACGGTCAAAATCGTCGCCCAGCTTCCGGGCGGTGATGGGCTTCGTCCGGTCAGGGGTCAGGTAGGAATACCGTCCCCGGCTCTCCTTGACGGTCACGCCCTCTTGCAGCAGCAGAGAAGAAAACTCGTCAAAGCCGCTTGCCCGGTCAAGGGCTTTTCGTATGGTCTTGCGCAGCTTCTCCTTATCGGTTTCAAACCTTGTGTGTATCAGCGGCTCGCGGTTCTCCAGCCGTTTTTTGTTCTCCCGGTCGATGGCAAGCTGCCCCTTTTTCTTCGCCCAATACTCGCGCTCGGTGATGCGGTTCGCGCTGCCGTGGAGCAAGTCGATTTGATAGAGGTTTTCCCGGTGGCACAGCTCCATGACCTCGGCTCTGAAATGTTCCATAGCCGCGTCGGTGCAGCGGTGCTTGCACCCGGCTTTCGTGTCTGCGGGTCTGTCCATGTAGGGCAGCAGCGGCACTTCCTCAATTCGCAGACTGTTAATGACGATATGCACATGGATATTGCCGCTGTGGTTATGCCCGTCCGGGTGGGTGCATACAAGGGCTTGGTGTCCGGGGAACTGCTCTTTACAAAACCTCTCGCCCAGCTCCTGCGCACGGTCAACGGTCAGCCCATTGTCCGGGCCGTCCCGTGGGTCAAAGCTGATGATGTAGTGGTGGCTCTTTACGT
>OGNC01000026.1_pt1 | contig 141001 bp, 117 predicted proteins | sample 1573311 | NCBI WGS metagenome assembly OGNC01 (sample SAMEA2581889, study PRJEB24529) | metagenome | biome: Human gut stool | place: China | collected 2011
CCCCCCCGCCATTATCGACGACACCGCCGATATAATTCTTGCGGTCAACTCCATTATCCACTCCAAGACCTTTGATAACGGAATGATCTGCGCCTCCGAGCAGTCGGTCATCGTCCATAAGAACGTATATGACGCAGTCAAGAAGGAATTCGCCGACAGAGGCTGCTACTTCCTGAACCCCGAGGAGACCGAGAAGGTCAGAAAGACCATTCTTATCAACGGCGCTCTTAACGCAAAAATAGTCGGCCAGTCCGCATTCAAAATCGCTCAGCTTGCGAACGTAACCGTTCCCGAGCATACCAAGATCCTTATCGGCGAGGTCGAGAGCGTTGAGCTCAGCGAAGAATTTGCCCATGAGAAGCTTTCCCCCGTCCTTGCAATGTATAAGGCTGAGGATATCGACGACGCATTCAACAAGGCGGAGCGCCTTGTCGCCGACGGCGGCTTCGGTCACACCTCTTCAATATATCTTAACGCAGTTACCGAGCAGGCGAAGCTCGACGCATTCGCAGCGAGAATGAAGACCTGCCGTATCCTTGTCAACACTCCCTCCTCACACGGCGGTATCGGTGATCTTTATAACTTCAAACTCACCCCGTCGCTCACCCTGGGCTGCGGCTCATGGGGCGGCAACAGCGTCTCCGAAAACGTCGGAGTCAAGCACCTTATCAATATCAAAACGGTCGCCGAGAGGAGAGAAAATATGCTTTGGTTCAGAGCACCCGAAAAGGTGTATATCAAGAAAGGCTGCCTGCCCGTTGCTCTTGACGAGCTTAAGAACGTCATGGGCAAGAAGCGTGCGTTCATCGTCACCGACAGCTTCCTGTATCACAACGGCTACACTAAGCCCATCACCGACAAGCTCGACGAAATGGGCATAGTCCACACCACATTCTTTGACGTCGCTCCCGACCCGACCCTCGCCTGCGCCAAGGAAGGCACCGCCCAAATGGTAGCGTTCCAGCCCGACTGCATTATCGCCGTCGGCGGCGGCTCCGCAATGGACGCCGGCAAGATCATGTGGGTTCTCTATGAGCATCCCGAGGCCGACTTCATGGATATGGCAATGAGATTCATTGATATCAGGAAGAGAGTCTACACCTTCCCCAAGATGGGTGAGAAGGCTTACTTCATCGCAGTGCCCACTTCGGCAGGTACCGGCTCTGAGGTCACTCCCTTTGCAGTTATCACCGATGAGAAGACCGGCGTTAAGTATCCCCTTGCCGATTATCAGCTCATGCCTAACATGGCTATAGTTGATACCGACTTCCACATGACCGCACCCAAGGGCCTTACCTCCGCATCGGGTATCGACGCCGTTACCCATGACCTTGAGGCTTTCGCTTCAATGATGGCGACGGATTACACCGACGGCCTTGCTCTTAAATCAATCAAGACTATATTTGAGTATCTGCCCAGAGCCTATGACAACGGCCCCAACGACATTGAGGCGAGAGAGAAGATGGCTAATGCCGCCACCATGGCAGGTATGGCTTTCGCAAACGCCTTCCTCGGCGTATGCCACTCCATGGCTCATAAGCTCGGCGCTTTCCATCATCTGCCTCACGGCATTGCAAACGCACTTATGATCGAAGAAGTGCTTCGCTTCAACGCGAGCGAGAAGCCCGTCAAGATGGGCACCTTCCCGCAGTACGATCATCCTCACACCCTTGCCCGCTATGCAGAGGTCGCCGATTATCTCGGCCTCGGCGGCAAGAATGACTCAGAGAAGCTTGAAAACCTTATCAAGGCCATCAATGACCTTAAAGACAGGATCGGCATCAAAAAGACCATCAAGGATTACGGCATCGACGAGAAGGACTTCCTTGACCGCCTTGACGCAATGACCGAGCAGGCGTTCGATGATCAGTGCACCGGCGCAAATCCCCGTTACCCGCTCATGAGCGAAATAAAGCAGATGTATCTCAACGCATATTACGGAACACACGAAGAAGTTTAAGGAGGGTCATATAATGAATCTTGACAGAATTCTTGCAGTCAGAAACGATAAGACCGTCTACCGCGACGGCAACCTTTGTCTCAAGGTGTTTAACTCCGATTTCTCAAAGGCTGACGTCCTTAACGAGGCGCTCAACCAGGCGAGGATCGAGGAGACGGGGCTGAATATCCCCAAGATCCACGAAGTCACCGTCATCGAGGGCAAATGGACTATAGTTTATGACTATATCAGCGGCAAAACTCTCGCTCAGCTCATGGAGGAGCACCCCGAGAAGAAGGAAGAATATCTTGAGCTGCTTGTAAATCTCCAGCTTGAAATGCATTCCAAGACCTGCCCCCTGCTCAACAAGCTCAAGGATAAGATGAGCCGCAAGATCAGCCAGACCGACCTGAGCGCTACGGTGCGTTATGACCTGCATACCCGCCTTGAGGCTATGCCGAAGCATAACAAGGTCTGCCACGGCGACTTTAACCCCTCAAACATCATCATCTCCGACAACGGCGACCCCTATATCATCGACTGGTCGCATGCCACTCAGGGTAACGCATCCGCCGACGCAGCACGCACCTATCTGCTCTTCTGGCTCAACGGCGACATCGACGGTGCAAAGAAGTATTTGCAGCTCTTCTGCGACAAGAGCAACACCCCCATCCAGTATGTTCAGAAGTGGCTGCCCATCGTCGCCGCTTCACAGACCGTCAAGGGCAATGAAAAAGAGCGTGAATTCCTGCTCTCTTGGATAGACGTTGTTGACTACGAATAAGGAGGAAAATACAAATGAAGATCACCATCTGCATCGGTTCATCCTGCCATATCAAAGGCTCCCGTCAGGTAGTTGAGCAGCTTCAGTACCTGATCCACGAGAATAAGCTCTCCGACAAGGTCGAGCTCGGCGGCACCTTCTGCATGGGTAAATGCCAGCAGGGCGTATGCGTCACCATCGACGACAACCTCGGCAGCAAGACCTACTCCGTCAGCCCCGACACCGTTAAGGAATTCTTTGAGGAAAACGTTCTTTCAAAGGTTGGATGATTTATGATAATTCAGATATGCATAGGCAGCTCATGCCATCTGAAGGGCTCCGAAAGGCTCGTTGAGCTTTTTCAGGACGCCATCAAAGACAGCGGTTATTATGACGAAATAACACTTGCCGGCAGCTTTTGCACCGGCAGGTGTAACCGTGAGGGTGTCACGATAACGGTGGACGACGATATCTACACCGGCGTGACTCCGGAGAATTTCACTGCATTTTTTGAAGACAAAGTAATGAAAAAACTCAAAGCTCAGGAGGCTTGACGGTATGTCAGACTGCTTGACCCTAAAAAAATCAAACTGCAAAAACTGCTATAAATGTATCCGCCATTGCCCGGTGAAATCCATAAGATTCTCGGGCAATCAGGCCTATATAATAGGCAATGAGTGCATCCTCTGCGGTCAGTGCTTTGTTGTCTGCCCGCAGGATGCAAAGCAGATAGTCGACGAGAGCGAGAAGGTCAGAGTGCTGCTCCAAAGCGGCGACCCCGTCATAGTCAGCCTCGCTCCGTCATTTGTTGCGAATTACGACGGAGTCGGTATCGGCTCAATGCGTAAGGCACTTAAGCAGCTCGGCTTCTATGACGCCGAGGAGACTGCGATCGGCGCAACTATTGTCAAAAAGGAATATGAACGCATGGTGGCTGAGGGCGACAGGAATGTTATAATAACCTCCTGCTGCCACTCGATAAACCTGCTCATTCAAAAGTATTATCCTTCGGTACTCCCCTATCTTGCGGATGTCATGTCGCCCATGCAGGCGCATTGCACCGATATCAAAAAGAGATATCCCGACGCAAAGACCGTATTTATTGGCCCCTGCGTTGCCAAGAAGGATGAAGCGCAGTATTATGACGGTATCGTTGACGCCGTGCTGACCTTTGACGAGCTGACCGAATGGCTCAAAAATGAGAATATCGAGCTTGAAAAGGAGCTTGACAGCGACGAGAACAGCAGGGCGAGATTCTTCCCGACCACGGGCGGTATACTCAAGACTATGGCGCTTGACGACCCGAAATACACCTATATGTCGCTTGACGGCGTTGAGAACTGCATGGCAGCTCTTAAAGAAATTGAAAACGGTAGCATCAATAACTGCTTTATCGAGATGTCAGCCTGCGTCGGCAGTTGCGTCGGCGGCCCCGTTATGGAGAAATTCCACCGTTCACCCATCAAGGATTACGCCGCAGTTGCGAATTTTGCAGGCAAGAACGATTTTGAGGTCGATATGCCAATGCCTGCCGAGATCCACAAGACCTTCACCGCTATCGAGCGCCGCATGATGCCTCCTTCGGAGAGCGAGATAAGAGATATCCTGCGCCAGATGGGCAAGATGAAGCCCTCCGACGAGCTGAACTGCGGCTCCTGCGGTTACAACACCTGCCGTGAGAAAGCCATTGCAATTTACCACGGCAAGGCTGAGATATCAATGTGCCTCCCCTACCTCAAGGATAAGGCTGAGAGCTTCTCGGATAACATAGTCCGCAACACTCCGAACGGTCTTATAGTCCTTAACGAAAAGCTCGAGGTGCAGCAGATAAACAAGGCTGCGCTGAAGATAATGAACCTGCGCTCGGAATCCGACATTCTCGGCGACCAGGTCGTCAGAGTGCTTGACCCCGCCGATTTCATCGATGTGCTCAAGACCGGCAGAAGTATTCATAACAAGCGTGAATACCTCGCCGAATATGAGAAATATGTCGAGTTCACCGTTGTGTGCGACAAGGAATACAGGTTGCTTGTGTGCATCATGCGTGATGTCACCGACGAGGAGCTTGCCAAGGAGCGCAAGGAGAGTATAAGCCGCCAGACAGTCGAGATAGCCGATAACGTGGTCGATAAGCAGATGCGTATCGTCCAGGAGATAGCTTCTCTGCTCGGCGAGACTGCGGCGGAGACCAAAATCGCCTTAACGAAGCTGAAGGAGTCGATCGCTGATGAATAATCTGTGCGCCGATATAGGCTGCAAAAGCATAAATCACATCGGCGAGCAGCTCTGCGGCGACCATGTGGATATAGTCGAGCAGGGCGACAACTCAACCGTAATTGTGCTTGCCGACGGCCTTGGGAGCGGCGTTAAGGCCAGCATCCTCTCCACCCTGACCTCAAAGATAATCTCTACCATGATGGCTCAGGGGCTTTCACTCGAGGAATGCGTCTCGACCATTGCCGCAACGCTCCCCATATGCTCCGTAAGAGGCGTTGCCTACTCAACATTCACAATAATCCATATTATTGATAACTCTACCGTCGAGCTGATCCAGTATGACAACCCGCAGATCATCATGCTGCGCGACTGTGAGATATATGATTACCCCGTGAGCGAAGTCATAATCGGCGGCAAAAAGATACTCAAATCCAATATCAAGCTGCGTGAGAACGATATATTTATCGCAATGAGCGACGGCTGCCCTCACGCAGGCATTGGCACGGCATTCAATTTCGGCTGGAAGAGAGATGATATTGCGGAATTCATCCGCTCCGTTGCCCACGTCGGCTTCACGGCAAAAACTCTCTCGACTATGCTGATTGATGAGTGCAACAAGCTCTACGGCGGCAAGCCTGGTGACGACGCTACGGCCTGCGTTATCCGCATTAGGAAGCGTGAGCCGATGAATATCCTCTTCGGCCCACCGTCACACCGTGACGACTGTGACAGAATGATGTCGCTCTTCTTCTCCAAAGAAGGCAAGCACATTATCTGCGGCGGCACGACCTCCTCAATAGCCGCAAAGTATCTCGGCAAGGAAGTCAAGACTACGCTCAAATTCGAGCGCAGCGACGTGCCCCCGATCGCTTATATCGACGGCGTCGATCTTGTCACAGAGGGCGTTATTACAATAAATAAGGTGCTTGAATACGCCAAAGACGCACTCGGCGACAATGAGGAATACGCCCACTGGAGCGTTTCTCAGGACGGCGCTTCGCTTATATGTCGTATGCTCTTTGAGGAAGCGACGGATATCAATTTCTATGTCGGCAGAGCTATTAATCCCGCTCATCAGAATCCCGACCTGCCTATTAACTTCAATATAAAGATGAATCTTGTTCAGGAGCTTTCGGAATGCCTGAGAAAAATGGGCAAGAGGATCAAGGTCAGCTATTTTTAACGGACACTGAGGTGTGATATGAGAAAATTCGATACAAAGGTACAATATCTTAAATATAAGGTTCTCCGCGAAGTGGCGAGAGAGGCGTGGAACGATACTCTGCTTGAGCATCTTGTGGATATTCCCAAGAAGATTGTTCCGGGCAACACTCCCACCATGCGCTGCTGCGTTTATAAGGAAAGGGCTATCCTGGCCGAGCGAGTGAAGCTCGCAATGGGCGGCTGCAAAGAGAACCACAATGTTATCGAGGTCATCGACACCGCCTGCGACGAGTGCCCTATGGGCGGCTACGAAGTCACCAACGCCTGCCGCGGTTGCCTCGCTCACCGCTGCGAGGATGTCTGCAAGAGAGGCGCTATCTCCTTTGACCACAATCATGTCGCCCATATTGACAAATCCAAGTGCGTCGGCTGCGGAATGTGTGCCAAGGTCTGCCCCTACACCGCCATTATCAGCCGTAAACGCCCGTGTGAGAACGCTTGCAAGATCAAAGCTATCTCAATGAATGAGAACAAGGCGGCTCAGATAGATAATGACAAGTGCATTGCCTGCGGCGCCTGCGTTTACCAGTGCCCGTTCGGCGCAATAACTGATAAGTCCTATATTCTCGATGTTATCGACATCATCAAGAAGAGCGAGAATAACACAAAATACAAGGTTTACGCCGTGGTCGCTCCGTCGATCTCGAGCCAGTTCACCTATGCAAAGCTCGGTCAGGTCATTAAGGGGCTCAAAGAGCTGGGCTTCCACACCGTTATCGAAGCCGCTCTCGGCGCCGATATGGTCGCTTTTGCCGAGTCTCAGGAGCTTGCGGAGAAGGGCTTCCTGACAAGCTCGTGCTGCCCTGCATTTGTCAGCTATATTGAGAAAGCGTTCCCCGACCTTGCCGAGAATATTTCGCATAACCTCTCCCCCATGGCGACGGTCGCAAAATATATTAAGAGCAAGGATCCCGATTCAAACATCGTCTTTATAGGCCCCTGCACCGCCAAGAAAGCCGAGGTGCAGAAAGAAAGCGTAAGGCCCTATATTGACGCCGCGATGACCTTTGAGGAGCTTCAGGCGCTCTTTGACAGCCGTGACATAGATATTATGACTCTCGGCGAGGATGTGCTCGACAACGCCTCGTATTTCGGCAGGATATTTGCCCGCTGCGGCGGACTTGCCGATGCTGTTGCCGAGGGGCTCAAGGAGCAAGGCATTGATGACTTTGAGCTGAAGCCGATATCCTGCGACGGTATCGAAGCCTGCAAGACAGCGTTGCTCAAAAAGCGCAAAAATGTGCTTGACGCCAACTTCATTGAGGGTATGGCCTGCATCGGCGGCTGTATAGGCGGCGCCGGTTGCCTCACCCACGGCGAGAAGAATAAGGCTGAGGTCGATAAATACGGCAGAGAGGCCTATGAAAAGACCATCAAAGACGCCATAAAATATTTGGACATCTGATAAAAAGCGGAGTGAGCTTTATTGCTTTCTCCGCTTTACAAATGTATATAAACCGTGCTATAATGAAATAAAGACTATCCGTACCGGTTTATCCGGGAAAGGAGCGACTATGACCGAATACGTTATCGAACCAGGCAGCGGTCGGCTGACCGTCAGCGGCGCTAAGGCGGCACCGATACTTACAATATTAAACGCCGACGAATTTCGAAGCAAAAACGAGCCATTTATAAATCACAAAGAGCTGTCACACAACCTCGGCTCTATCCGCTACTGCAAGGCGGAATTGTTTCGCGATCACCTCTGGGGCACATTGAGGATCCCGCAAAAAAGCGAGAGCCGTGACCCACAGCTTTCGTTTATTTTCTATCTAACCGATGACTCGCTTTATTTTATCGAAGATACAGGTGATATCAAGCAATGGTTAAAGACTATGTCTGCCAAGATGAGCAGGGTCGAGTCCTCCGCCGAGCTACTTCTGCGGCTTTTTGGGAAAATGATAGAGAATGATATCATCTATCTCTCGCATCTTGAGAAGAAGACCGAGGATCTTGAGGATAGACTTATCGACGGCGACTCGGACAATTTCTTTGAGCAGCTCACAAAGCTCCAACGCAAGCTTTCGGAGCTGAACGCCTATTATGAGCAGCTAACAGCGATAGGCGACCTTGTCGGATCCTGCACCTCCCCCGCCCTTGTCGGCGGCACCGAGCAATGGGGTAGGTATTCAATGCGTACCGAGCGGCTGAGCAATCACACAAGGCTGCTCCAAGAGAATATACAGCGCCTCAGGGAGCTTTACAGAGTGCAGCAGGACGAGAAACAGAATAACGTGATGTGTATTCTGACCGTCGTCACCACCTTTTTCCTGCCGCTTACGCTGCTGACAGGCTGGTACGGCATGAACTTTGTGAATATGCCTGAGCTTCATTGGAAATTCGGATATTATATAGTTATTGCCGTTGCGGCAGTGATAGCGATTATCGAGTTGATATACTTTAAGAAAAAGAAATTTTGATTTGTTATGGTTTTAAAATACCGGACTTAATAAATAATCCGCCTTGCCTTTAACAGCAGGGCGGATAAATTTTTATGACAATTTATTTATGATAGAGCTTCTTGGTCTGATATCTCGGCTCGCAGGTGAGGTTGATGCCGAGCTTTCTGTAGACATCCTGATCGACCTGTGAGAGGATAACGGTCGAGTGCGCTTCACAGCCCGCAAGCATACCGATAGCTTCAAGCGCCTTTTTGGCGACGGGGTTGGTGTTGGCGCTCATTGAGAGGGCGATAAGCGTCTCGTCTGAGTGGAGCCTCGGGTTGTGATTTTTCAAAATAGCGATTTTCAGCTTCTGGATAGGCTCGATTATAGAGGGGGCTATCATCAGCAGATCGTCTGGCAGACCCGCAACGGTCTTAACGGCGTTGAGCAGAGCCGCCGATGAGGCACCGAGCAGATTTGAGGTCTTGCCGGTGACTATCGTGCCGTCGGGCAACTCAATCGCAACTGCGGGCTGACCGTCGGTCGCTTCGCTCTTTTTGTCTGCGGCGCTGATAACCTTTCTGTCCTCGGGGCTGATGCCGGCCTGGTTCATAAGGCTGATTATCTTATCGACCGCTTCCTGCTTGCCTCTGCCCATTCTGAGATCGCAGAGAGCAGCGAAATAGCGGCGGATTATCTCTTCTTTAGAGGCTTCTTTGGTCGCCTCGTCGTCGCAAATGGCGTAGCCCGCCATGTTGACACCCATATCCGTGGGTGATTTATAGGGGCTGACGCCCTCTATTTTCTCAAATATAGCGTTGAGCACGGGGAAAACTTCAACATCGCGGTTATAATTGACCGTAGTCACTCCATAGGCTTCAAGGTGATATGGGTCTATCATGTTGACGTCGTTGAGGTCAGCCGTCGCCGCTTCATAGGCGAGGTTCACGGGGTGTTTAAGGGGAAGATTCCATATCGGGAAGGTCTCAAACTTTGCGTAGCCGGCTTTGTTGCCTCTGAGATTCTCGTGATAAAGCTGTGAAAGACATGTCGCCATTTTACCGCTGCCCGGGCCGGGTGCGGTGATGACCACAAGAGGTCTGGTGGTTTCAATAAATTCGTTTTTGCCGAAGCCCTCATCGCTGACAATGTGGGCAACATTATAAGGATAACCCTCTATCGGGTAATGCAGGAAAACCTTGACTCCGAGCTTTTCGAGCTTGTCTTTGAAGGCGCTTGCGGACGGCTGCCCCTTGAACTGTGAGAGCACAACGCTGCCAACATAGAGCCCCGCTTCACGGTAAGCGTCTATCAGGCGGAGCACGTCGGTATCATAAGTGATGCCGAGATCGCGGCGCATCTTATTACTCTCGATATCGCCGGAATTAATGACTATGACGACTTCAACGTCATTGGCAATGCTCAGCAGCATCTGCAGCTTACTGTCAGGCGCGAAACCCGGCAGAACTCTTGACGCATGGTAATCGTCAAACAGTTTACCGCCGAATTCGAGGTAGAGCTTGCCTCCGAATTCGCCGATACGCTTACTGATCTGCTCCGATTGGCGGCTGATGTAAGCGGCGTTGTCAAAACCTATCCTTTTCACAGCAAAAACACCCTTTCTCATTGCTCCGAAAGCCGAAAATCACCGCATGACAGCGGCTCGCAAAGCGTCAACATACCAAATAATTATATATCAATCGGCCATGCAAATCAAGAGCGAATGCAAAAAAATACTAATACGGTTGCCAAAAGCAGATAAAAGCCGTATAATGTAAGAAACAAGCCGAAAAGGAGTGACAGCCGTGAATTCGTGCGCCGTGTCGCACCCGATACCGCCGGTCTATGATTCGCATTCAAGAATACTGATACTCGGTTCATTCCCGTCAGTTAAATCAAGGGAAAACGGCTTCTTCTACGGCCACAGCAGAAATCGCTTCTGGAAAACGGTCTCCGCTGTTATCGGCCGCCCCGAGCCCAAGTCAATTGAGGAGAAGAAAAAGATGCTGCTTGACAGCGGCATTGCGCTCTGGGACGTTATCGCCACATGCGAGATAAGCGCCAGCTCCGACAGCAGCATCAAAAACGCCGTGCCGAACGATATTTCGCCCATTCTTGCCGCCGCGGATATCAGGAGAATATTCGTAAACGGCAAAACCGCCGAGAAATATTACCGCAAATTCATTTTGCCCGTCGTGGGTATTGAAGCGGTCACTCTGCCGTCGACAAGCCCCGCAAATGCGGCATATTCGCTCGATAAACTTATCGAAGCATGGAGAATCATATTTGAAGAAATAAAATAAGGAGATTTGTGTATGTGCCCTATGAATGAGGAAGAAAAAATCATGGCGGGTATCCTCTTTTGCCCCGGCGACCCTATGCTCAGAGCAATGAAGCTCAAGACCCACAACCTGAATGTTGATTATAACGGCACCCATGAGGACGAGACGGAGAAGCGCGCGGCTATCCTCTCCGAGATCATCGGTGAATTCGGCGAGGGCGGCTTTATACAGGGGCCTATCGCCTTCCATTACGGCAAGCACACAAAAATCGGCAAGCGATTCTTCGGCAACTTCAATCTGACCATTCAGGATGATGCCGAGGTCACGATTGGTGACAACTGCAATTTCGGGCCGAATGTTACAATTGTAACGCCGATCCACCCTATGCTGCCCGATGAACGCCGAGAGATGATGAATGCCGACGGCGAAAAAAAGCGTTTTTGCTATGCAAAGCCCGTGCATATCGGCAATGACTGCTGGTTCGGCGCTTCGGTAACGGTCTGCCCGGGAGTGACTATCGGAGATAACTGCGTTATCGGCGCGGGCAGCGTAGTTACAAGAGATATCCCGTCAAACAGCTTTGCGGCGGGCGTTCCCTGCAAGGTTATAAGGGAAATAACTGATGCCGACAGTATGAAGTATAAACCTGAAATTCTGGCTGACAATAGAGTGATCGAAGCCGACGAGAAGTAAAATTACAGCAAAAAACCACCGACTAATTAAATCGGTGGTTTCCTATTTATCTAACGGTGTCGGCGAATTCAAACGGGTCGATTTCGCCTTTATACGGCTTGAATGCGACTGTGAATTCAATAGGCTCAAAATCCCATTTACGCTCGGGCTCAACGGTTTCATAGTATCCCCTGCCGCCTCTGACATCAAACTGATAGTCAAGATAGACATAGGTGCGCTTATCGGGCACAAGCTCGTCATTATGCGCCGTGCTTTCAAGCATATGCGGTGTGTAATGCGAGGCGTTGAAAAGGAACGACTCCTTGCCGACGGGCGCAAATATCATGCCGTATTCCCCGCTCTCGACTGCGCCGTAGCGTGAGCCGTAATGAGCGCCGTTCTCAATGGGTCTGATATAAGGCACAAAATTCTCGTCGACAGTCGGGGTAAATCTGCCGTAGCGCTGCGACCTGTGACGGTCGGGATAGGCTTCAACTGGGCCTTTGCCGAAATAATCCATGCGCTCGAAGCCCTCATTCAGCGTGAAGCGGAAGCCGAAGCGGGGCAGACGCATGTTCATCTCACGCAGCAGCTCGCGCAGCTTGCCTTTGAAGCCGAGAGTTGCGCTGCCGTCGCCGTAGAAACGGTATATCAGTTCGCCGCTGATGACAGGTACGACAGCGGGGCCGCCGATCGCAACATGGCAGCGAACGGTCAGGGCGTCGACTTCAGGCTCGATAACTGCGTCATAGGTCTGCTGAGACACAGCCTGCATGGCTGCGCTTTTGCGATCCTCAGCCGCCGAGAGTTGATTGTAGCCATGTGCCATCCAAATCTCAACGGACGTGGGCGCCGAAAGCAGCTCTTTGCCGCCGACGCTGGCCGATGAGATCCTGCCATAGGGCTTATCAAACACATATTTTATATCACCTGCCGTTATCTCAACGAAGCGGCTGCCATCTATGAATTCGAGCTTGCCGCCGGCTAAAGGCAGGTGTTCACGCTCACATGAGAGGTCGAATTGCTCATATCCGAGTTCATAGCCCGCCGACGCCCATTTGCAGTCTTTCTTTAATTTGAAGAAAAGATTGAGATAGCAGCAGTCGGAGAGCGGAGCGTCGTCAAACAGCTTGTAGCTCCTTGCGGAACGGGCGGGAATATCGGTATCGTCGATTTTGCCGCTGAGCACAACGCCGCCGTTCATTTCGACCGACCATTCGATTTCAAGGTCGCCGAGGGATTCAAAATATCTGCGGTTGAATATCTTAACGCTGCCGTCCGAGTATTCGGCCTCAAACGGCTGATAGGCTTTCTTCATATCATAATATCCGGGGCGCAGCCTGCGGTCAGGGAATACAACACCGTCAACGCAGCAGATGCTGTTGTTGGGGAAGTCGCCGAAGTCGCCGCCGTAGCGGAATCTGCCGCCGCCGATATCAACGCCGTGATCGGTCAGCTCCCAGAAGCAGCCGCCGAAAAGGTGAGGATAATTCTTGAACATATCGCAATGAGCGTGGATATCGCCTGTGCTCATTGAGCAGCAGAATTCACAGAAGAAGAAAGGTTTCTTGGCATTTTTATTTTTGCAGTATTCCTCGGTGTACTCGAGAGAGGCATACATGCGGCTCTCAACATCTGAAATGTCGGAATAATTCTCCCCGATCGGCACGGCTTTGAATTCAAGATGAGCATTCTCATAGTGAACTATCGCCTCGGGGTCGCGGGATTTGATATAGTTCCGCATCGCGCGGTGATTTTTGCCGCAGCCCGATTCGTTGCCGAGCGACCACATGATAACGCAGGAGGCGTTTTTGTCACGCTCAAAGAGTCTTTCGGCTCTGTCAGCATAGGCAGGCTCCCACTCGTCGTCGGTTGAGAGCTTTGACCAGCGCATCCAATCCCATGTGTCACGGTATTCAAAACCCATGCCGTGGGTCTCAATATCCGCTTCATCAACGACCATAATGCCGTATTCGCTGCAAAGGTCGAGGAATCTTGGATCGTTGGGGTAATGTGAGGTGCGAACTGTGTTGCAGTTGCCTTGCTTTATTATCTCAAGATCACGCTTCATATGCTCGACAGTGGCGTAGTAGCCGGTATCGGGGTCGGAATCGTGGCGGTTTATGCCGTAGAGTTTGATGGGTTTATTGTTGAAATATGCAATATTGCCCCTAATCTCGACTCGCTTAAAGCCTATCTTAAACGGTATCACTTCGCTGCCGCAGGAGACGAGCAGCGTATAAAGCTCGGGCGATTCGCTGCTCCAAAGGACGGGGTCAGCAATACGCTCGGGCAGGCTGCCGCCGTCGCTGATGATTTCGCCGTTCGGGGCGATGAGCTTATAATTAACCGAAATATCGCCGTCGGCTGCGATATCAGCCGAGAGAGCGGCTGAGTCAAGGTCTGCGCTGAGCGAATACTTAATATATATATCGGCAATATGGTTTTCGTCACGCTCGAGGATATAGACCTCTCTGAAAATACCCGACAGGCGGAACATATCCTGATCCTCAAGATAGCTGCCGTCGCACCATTTGACCACAAGCACGTCAATTGTGTTTTCGCCGTCAATGGCATACTCCGTTATATCTATCTCGCTCGTGCAGTGGCTCACTTGGCTGTAGGCGGCAAAACTGCCGTTAATAAAGAGATAAAAGCAGGAGGAAACGCCCTCAAAATTGATATAATACTTCTTGTGCGGCTTTTTATCGAGCTTTACGGTGCGCCTGTAGTGAACCGTGGGGTTATCCTGAGGCACATGGGGCGGGTCGAGCGGGAAAGGATAAAAAAGATTGCTGTAAAGCGGCACATCGAAGCCTTTGCCAAGCTCTGTTTGCCAGCATTTCGGCACTTTGAGCTTCATATCTGTCCGAGCCGAAGCCAAATCGGCGGGGACATCTTCAAAAGTCTGATAGAAATTAAAATCCCAGTCGCCGCAAAGGTTTATGAAATGCTCGGAGCGGTCTCTGTCGCCGCTGAGAGCTGCCTGTTCGCTGTGATAAGGTATAAAATATGCCCTCGGCTTCTCGCAGCCGATATGCAGATGCTCAAGGCTCTTGTGGTAAGGTTTGAATTCCATAATCTTCCCCTTTCTCTTCATATTAAATTTATATCATATATCGCTTTCATTTGCAAGGCAGTCGTCAAGGATTTTAAGCACTAAGGCAAATTTTTCACGGCTCACACCCGAGTAATTTATCAGGGCCATGTGCTCGGCTCGGCTCGGCCCTCGGTAATATTGCGAAAGGAACGATATCCTTACTCCCCTTGCGGCGCATTCCTCGGTTAGCCGCTTGTCGCTGATATCGGTTTTGATCTTCAGCAGGAAGTGCAGACCCGAATCCGGCTCGATTATCTCGGCTCGGTCGGCAATGGAACTTGATTTTATCAACGATATTAAATCGTTGCGCAGGGTCTTATATTGACGCTTCATGCGGCTGATATGCCGCTCAAATCCGCCGCTTGTGATGAATTTTGCAAGCGTATATTGCTCAAACGACGCCACCGTGCAGGCGTAAAAGCCGAGCTTCTCACGGTATTTCTCCGCAAGCTGCGGCGGCAATATCATGTAGCTGATTCTAATCGAAGGCGAGATTGTCTTTGAAAAAGTGTTGATGTATATAACTCTGCCGTTTGCGTCGGCGGTCTGCATCGGCGGAATCGGCTTGCCTACAAAACGGAATTCGCTGTCGTATTCATCCTCGATGATATATCTGCCCGGGGCTGAATTCGCCCATTCGAGCAGCTCGAAGCGCCGCTTCTGACCCGTCACCGTGCCCGTCGGGAAATGATGAGCCGGGGATATATGCGCCACCTGGGCGCCCGAAGCCTCGAGACAGCCGACATCAACGCCTGATTGATCCATGTCGACAAATACGCAGTGTGCCCCGTGGGCTGTGTATACCTCGGGTATCTTGCCGTATGACGGATTCTCAAGCGCAAATATCTTGTTGCTGCCGAGTAGCTGGACTATCAGGCCGTAGAGATATTCCGTGCCTGCGCCTATGACGAGCTGCGATGGGTTGATGCTCATGCCTCGGTTATCCGCAAGGTAGCCGCAGATAGCCTCACGCAGGCAGCGGGCGCCGTTATAAGGCACGGGAGCGAGCAACTCGCCGCTGCTGTCAAGCACCGTTTCACGCATCAGCTTCGCCCACGCGGATATCGGGAAAGAATCGGGATCGACGGCGTTTGAACGGATATCGGCGATATATTGCCGCTTCTCCGGCTCCGAGGCATTTTCGGCTGTTGACGGGGCAGTAAGGGCGGGCGCAACCTGCTCGGCATAATAACCCTTCTTTTCGACGGAATAAATATAGCCCTCTGCCGCAAGCTGGGCGTAGGCCGCCTCGACCGTCACCTTACTGACGCCGAGATGCTCCGCCAAAGTTCTCTTGGACGGCAGCTTTGCCCCGCAGCGGATCCTGCCGTTTGTTATGTCTCGTCTTATACAGTCATAAAGCTGCTCATAAAGCGGAGCTTTGCCTTTGCGGTCAAAAACGTAAGTGAGCATCGGTCTCTCCAATCTGGCATTATCAAATAATCAGAAAATGGCACTTGTAACAATGCCACAATTGATTATAATAGATAAAAAATGCTTTTGCAAGGGGTTTTACGATGAAAAACCAAAAATTAAGAAAAACTGTGTTTGCGGCGCTCTTTGCGGCGATAATATGTGTTGCGACGATCGTTGTGCAGATACCGTCGCCCGCGACCAACGGCTTCTTTAACCTCGGCGACTGCTTTGTTATTATAGCCGGTCAGCTGCTCGGCGTGGGCTTTGGCGCTTTGGCGGCGGGCATAGGCTCGTGCCTTGCGGATGTCTTTGCGGGTTATGTATCCTTCGCACCCGGAACATTCGTCATAAAGGCGGTCATGGGCGCAGTTGTGGCTTTGATTTATAAAGCCCTCGCCAAAAAGAACGCTTTTGCCGCAAGCATCGTCTCCGCCATCGTTTCGGAGGTCATAATGGTGCTCGGATATTTCGGCTACGAGGGGCTGATTTTAAAATTCGGTCTCGGCGCAGTCGGCAGTATTCCCGCCAATATCGCTCAGGGCGTTGTAGCTATAGTCCTCTCCGTGGCGGTCTCGGCGGCGCTCAAAAAAGCAAAATTAATTGAAAAAATGCAATGAGGAGAAGATATAAATGGATGAGATTTATGAACAGGCTCGTGCCGCGGCACTGGAGCTTTGCGAACAATCGGGTATCGGCGAGGGCGATGTGGCGGTTATCGGCTGCTCGACAAGCGTTGTGCTCGGCAAAAAAATGGGCACGAGCGGCTGTGTAGACACCGCAAAGTCGATCTATGACGGCTTGATGAGCGTATTCGCCGAGAAGGGCATATACCTTGCCGCTCAATGCTGCGAGCATCTCAACAGAGCGATAATTATCGAAAGCGAAAAGGCAAAGGAGCTGGGGCTTGAGCGTGTGTGCGTAGTCCCCTATCCCCATGCGGGCGGGTCGTTCGCGACCACAGCTTATCATTCGATGAAATCGCCCGTGGCAGTCGAGGAAATCAAGGCTGACGCCGGCATTGATATCGGCGGAACGCTCATAGGAATGCATCTCAAGAGAGTTGCCGTGCCGCTGAAGCTCGAGCATAAGGAGATCGGCTGCGCGCGCCTGACGGCGGCAAGGACAAGGCCGAAATTCATCGGCGGCGAAAGAGCCAAATACGAATAATCCGAGTCAGCTCGCAGAGTAAAACTGCGGGCTGATATTTTTATTTAATTTGTTTATTTTATGTTGCTTTTATCGTTCTTTTTTGTTAAAATGGTTACATCATACAGTCAAAGGAGCGAAGATATGCAGACATTAAAGCTGAGCGTACTCGACGATATGTATTGGCAGCTTCCGAAATACTGCGTTACTGCCAAAAAGGACATCGGCGTGTGGGAATACACCAGAGGTGAATTCCTCGGCGAGGACGGTTACAGATATGACGATTTCAAAAGCACTATAAAGACGGGTGACCGCTGGCTTGCGGCCTATGACTCGGCTCATTTCTTTAAGGCGAGCGTCACCGTGCCCTACGAGATGGACGGCAAGCCCCTGAGAGCAAGGCTCAAGGTGGGCGGCGAAGCCCTTGTCAAGTGTAACGGCAAATATGTTGCGGGCTGCACCTCAAGGCGCACGATACCCGATAGAGCCGACGTTGAGCTCGGTATACACAAGGGCGGCGAGGTGCTGACCTTTGAGGTGGAAGCGACGGTCGATTCCATGGAATTTTGCGACGACGCAATGGACGGCGCAAAATATCAGGAATGCGACTTCGGCGAGACGAGTATTTTCACCGTCGACCCCGAGTGCGAGGGCTACTTCTTTGACCTTGAGGTCGCTTTTGACGCCCTCGACTATATCAAAGACGAGCATATAAAGAGCAAGGTATATGCCGCGATAGATGACAGTCTGCATGTAGTTGACTATGACTTCGAGCCTGACGCTGTCAGAGAGTCAATGCACCGCGCAAGGCAGCTTTACCTTAAAAGGATATCGGAGATCGAGTGGAGCGCCCAGAGCAGAGTTATGCTCACAGGTCACAGCCACATTGACGTTGCCTGGCTTTGGAGAGTGCAGGAGAGCATCCGTAAGAGCGCGAGGACCTTCACCAACGTCACCTCGCTCATGGATATCTACCCCGAGATGACCTTCGGTCAGAGCGAAGCGGTGCTTTATGACATGGTGAAGCGCCACTATCCCGAGATATATGAGAAGCTGAAAGAGAAGGTCGCGGCAGGTCAGTGGGATATCTGCGGCAACGTCTGGGTCGAGGCTGACACTAATATTTCCTCGGGCGAGTCGCTTATACGTCAGGTGCTCTACGGCACGGAATTCTTCAAAAGAGAATTCGGTAAGGTCTCCAAGACCTATTGGCTGCCCGACTGCTTCGGCTTCACCGCCGCCCTGCCTCAAATAATAAAGGGCTGCGGCATGGAGAACTTCATAACCTCAAAGCTCTCATACAATGACACGACTAAATTCCCCTATCATATGTTCATGTGGCAGGGCAACAACGGCGACAGGGTCTACGCTCACCTCATGCTGCCCGGATATAACTGCAATTTCAAGGTCGGCGAGATAATGACCGCCGATCACGAGTGCAACAATAAGAGCATCCTCAACACCGCCATGAGCATGTACGGCTTCGGCGACGGCGGCGGCGGCCCGACGAGAGGAATGCTTGAGAGAGGCAGGCGCCTTCGCAACTTCCCGGGTCTGCCCAAGACCGAGATAGGCCACATTGACGACTTCTTTATGACATATCATGGCAAAGAGGATGAGCTGCCAGTCTGGAACGGCGAAATGTATTATGAGAACCACAGGGGCACATTCACGAGCCAGGCTTTTGTGAAGAAGAATAACCGCAAGGGTGAGATAGCGCTCACCCGCTGCGAAATGCTCGCTTCGTTCGCCGAGATCATAAAGGGCAAAAAATACCCCAAGGAGCGTCTTGAAGAAGCATGGAGAATACTGATGACAAATCAGTTCCACGATATCCTGCCCGGCTCTTCTATTCACCAAGTGTTTGAGGATTGCCGCAAGACTTACGCCGAGATGAATTCGATATGGAAAGAAGTGCGCGAGGATACGCTCGGCACGCTCGCCGTCGGCGAAAAGGACAGCGTGACGGTCTGGAATCTCTCCGCATTCGCTCATACCGGCCCCGTGACGGTCGAGGGCGTGTCCGCAGGCCGCTATCCCGTTGGCGAGGACGGCAACGCCCTGAGAAGCGCCTATTCCGACGGCAAGCTGATATTTCTGCCCGATGAGATAGCGCCCATGAGCTACCGTGTATTCACGCTCAAGGAAGGCAAGGCCGAATTCGACTGCGTTAAAGCTACCGAAAACGAGCTTGCAAACGGCGTTATAACCGTGAAGCTCGACGATAACGCGATCATCACAAGCGTTGTTTGCGATGAAAGCGGCCGAGAGGCTCTCGACGGCAGAGGCAATATATTGACGATATCGCTTGACAAATGCGACCACGAAACGGCGTGGAATCTTGAGTTGAATTACACAAAGAAAATGTGGGAGCTGACAAAGGCGGACAGCGTTGAAGTTATTGAAAGCAACGCTCTCAGAGGCGTTATCAGAGTCAAGCGCAGCTTCAACAGATCGCTCATCACTCAGGATATCACACTCTATGCGGGTCTTGATTATGTTGAATTTGATACCACGGTCGATTGGCATGAGACGGATAAGGTGCTGAAGGCAGGCTTTGACGTCAATGTTATCGACACCGACGCCACATATGATGTCGCTCACGGCACTTTTAAGCGCCCGACGCATTGGAACACCGCCTATGATATGACAAGGTTTGAGGTTGCGGCTCACAAGTGGGCTGATCTCTCAGAGGGCGGCTTCGGATGCAGCATTATGAACGACTGCAAATACGGCTATGATATCCACAACAGCCACATGAGAATTACGCTCATGCGCGCCCCCACCTGCCCCGACAGGACGGGCGACCACGGCATCAACACATTCAGATATGCGTTCCTTCCGCATTCCTCCGATTGGAGAAACAGGACCGTCAGCGCTGCAAACGATTTCAATATCGACTGCATTGCCGTCTATAACGCCGAGGATAACGGCGGTGAGGCTCGGCATAGCTTCATAAAAACAAGCGGCGGCGACGTTGTCATAGACGCATTCAAAAAAGCTCAGGACGGCAGAGGATATATCCTCAGGATCGTTGAAGCTACCCAAACCAGAGGCAATATCGGCGTTGAATTCGGCTTCGATATCTCAGAGGTCATCGAGTGTAACATGATCGAGGAGGATAAGCAGCTAATCCCCTGCGCCGACAATTCATTCAGCTTCGCCATAAAGCCGTTTGAGGTCAAGACCTACAGAATAATCATCTGACCGTAAAATTTCAGAGGGTAAGGAAAAGCTCCTTACCCTCTGTTTTTATATTCAATTATCAAAAAGGCAGATATTGCTCTCTGAGAGCCGTCCTGACCTTCTTGAGGTCGGGCACGAGCACTGACATGCCTCTTATCTTGGCGTACTGATAGCAGCCCTCGCCGGGGACATAATGGCTGCTGACCTGAATGCTCGGCAGCGACGGGGCGTATCTCAGCGCAAGTGAGGTAATATCCATATTGCTCATATCCGTTGTGATAAGCGGCAGCACAGTGTCGAGCAGCGACATCAGCTGCTTGACGCTGCAATTTCTCAGCTTGCCTATCGCGGAATTGATAACATTCCTCTGCCTGGCAGTGCGGTTAAAGTCGCTGTCGATATATCTTATCCTTGCATATGTCAACGCCTGTTCACCGTTCAGGTGATTCATGCCTGCGGTCGCTCCCCCGCCGACTATTGCCGCTTCTGCTTCACTGAGACTGATATCGACGCCGCCGATAGTGTCAATAACACCCGTGAAGCCGTTGAAATCGACCTCGAAGCAGCCGTCAACAGTAACACCGAAGTTGAGATAGAGCGTTTCCTTGAGCAGCGGGAATCCGCCGAAAACATAGGCGGAATTCAGTCTGTTATCGGAGTAACCAGGTATCTGCACATATAGGTCGCGCAGGAAAGATATCATCGAGAGCTGATTATTCTCGGGATTATAGCTGCAAAGGATCATCGAGTCCGAACGCTGCCTGCCCTGGCCGGGGCGCCTGTCCTGACCGACAAGCAGGATATTGACGAGATCCTCATCCATGATATCCATGCCCGGATCCCAAATAATATCGCCCGGATTCATCTGTGTGCCGTCGCCGTCGTCAGTTTCAAAATATTCCTGATCGCGAGGGAGCTTATCAATTTCACCGAAACGGTTTATTTTATTCATGTAGTGCGAGGCGACACCGAAGATAACGCCCATCAGCAGCACATAGATGCCGAAAATGATGAGAATGATTTTCAGCGCTTTCTTATTCTTTTTAGTCTTTTTCTCTTCCATATTTTGACCTCCGCTCTTTATTTACAGCCCGACCGACGAGATGAAACGGTCATAATCGTCAACATCGTCGTAATCGACCTCGGATAGCTTTTTGATATCGCTCAGTTTGGAGTTGATTCTGCCTGAATTCTTAAAGACCCGCATTGCCCACGCTGCGGGGACGAGCCACTTGCGTCCCTTTACAAAGGTGTAGCGCTTCTCAAGTGTTTGCGCGTCGGGGAAAAGTGCCCGTCTTATCACTTCACCTTTAGTGAGTTCGGTGTTACGAAGTGTTATAAGCGTATGATCCCTCGATTTGCCGAAAAGATCTGAGTCGAGTGTGTAGCCGAGGAGCCTGTCCGTAACGCTTTTGTCGATTAACTCTGTACCGACATCAACCCCGATGCCGAACCAGTCGTTCACCGATGCGACCACTGTGGCGTAAAATTTGCCGAGGCCGAGGCGCTCGAATTCGCATCGGATAAATTCAAAATCAAGCTCGCCGCTTTTCTTTTTCAGCGCCAGTGCAATGTCAAGATACATTCTTATGCCCGCACCCGAGGTATACAGATGCTTTGCAAGATGACAGACGATATAAATAAAGTGATACTCGGGTCTCAGCCGATATCTCTCCCCGCCGTCGCCGACTGCATATTCCCAAGCCTTTGAAAAATAATCGGCAAGCCTGGGCGCTGAGTTAAGTTCGGCGTCGATAAGCTCGGTGTGAAGCTCATAGTATTCATTGCCCTTTTGATAGGAAAACGACGGCTCCCAATCCTGCTTGGCAGTGTACCCGCTTTGCAGCATCAGGCTGTTGCTTCGCTCCCTGTCCTCACGGCGAATCAAAATATCAATATCGCCGAATGTCCGCAGCTCGGGGATGGGGTAAAGCTCCTTTATGTACCAGCCCTTGACAGGCATATGGGCTATCCCCTCTTCGCTCAGCCGCTGCGAGAGGCTTTCAAAATCGGCGAAGCGGTTTGCGCTGATGTATATCGTCCTATACAGCAGCTCGGTCAGTTTTTCGTCAACGGCTCTATCGGCGACAAAGTGATATTTGCTGTTCATATAGGCGATTATGGGTTGGACATTATGAGCATATGCCTTGCCGAATAATCCGCCGATATCGTCAAGCTCCCGAATCTCGGGCGCTGTGCCGTTGACAAATGCGGATAGTATCTGCAAAAGCGCTGTCTCATTCATGTTCATCCCTCCTTAGGAACAATATCAATAACACATATTTCAGGTAAATTGAATATGCGCGGAACTATCCCATAGCCCGCAAGCCCCGAACCGATTATCATTTGCATATTGCTGCTTAGTTTGAAATATCCTCGGTCGTAATCGGGGAAAAAGCCCTGCATCGGCGCAATCAGACCGCCGACAAAGGGTAGACGGATCATTCCGCCGTGGGTATGCCCGCTGATAACAAGGTCAACTCCCGGCCAGTATGATGCGGCATTGTTAAATATAAAGGTATCGGGCATATGAGCGAGGCAGATGGTCGGCAGGTCGGTATCCTCAAATTCGGTCAGGAATTTATAAATATCGGAGCTTCTGAATTCATCCGGAGTCCTGCCGAACGGAAATGCATGACCCATCGTGCCGCCTATCCTGATTGTCTGCCCGCCGAAATTGCAGTCAACATAGCTGTCGTTGACTATGGTTATGCCTGCGTTGCTCACTTTTGTGAGCAGATCATCCCCAGTGCGTGAGATATACTCAAGCTCATGGTTACCCGGGGCGAAAAATGTGGGCGCTATTTCATTCAGCCTGCAAAGCAGAGCGACCATTTCATCGGCGTCGCTGATATCGGAATTATTGCTTATCATGTCACCGACTGCAAAGATCGCATCAGGCGACTGAGCTTTTATCTTATCAAGCAGCCTTGAATTGCCCTTGTCGAATTCACGGCAGTGAAGGTCGGACAGCGCCACCACCCGCACAGGCGAAGAGACACCCTCAAGCTGAATACTGTAATCGGCCGTCGATATGTAATACCTGCACACCACAGCCGAACAGATCAGGACTAACATGATAAAAGCTAATATAGCAGAAACCGTAATGAGTATTTTGCGTTTCGTTGTCATCACTTCATATTTTCCTCAATGTATTCAACTATTTTGGCAAAATAGGGTTTTGCAAAATCGTTATTCCATTTGCATTCCTTTTGCGCAAGCATACTCGGAATCAGCTGCTCTGTTTCTGAGATATCGCTGCAAAAAGTGATGTACGGCAAGTCCTTTAACCATTTATATGTTTCGATAACTTTATGATTATAATTGGGAAGCGCTATACACGGAGTACCCGTTATTGCACTGAGCACCATGCCGTGAAGTCTGTCGGTAACGACCAGTTGAGCAGAGGCAAACTGCAGAAGTTTTTCGTTCAAAACTCTTTTGCGCTCCATACTCGGGATAAATTCCTCAGCGGCATACATATCCGTAGGGGTGACCGAAGAGAAACGGGCGCAAATTCTTTTAAGCTCTGTATGTTCTGCTTCAGACAGGCTTTTTTCCCAATCTGCACGCAGGCAGAGGATAATTCCTTCACGCTTACGCTCCGGCAGATCCGGCGACAATGACATAACAATATCCGGAGCCAAAAGCACATTGTTTTTGGGGAATGTATCAAGCATGTCCTGATATGAACGTTCCTCGCGGGCGACAAGGAGCAATTGTTTGCATTTAGCGTAGGCTTTTTGCGCCGCTTTTCGTCCTCTTTTACCGCTTTTACTGTTCGGGAAGCTCATTGTCTGCGGCATTGAGATAATAAGATTATCACGGTATTTTGATATTATCTCTTCTCGAAGCGCCTCATGGCGATATGTGTTTCCGATGCTGCCTCCGCCGCGAAGTATGATCACATCTTCAGGAGCAATCAGGCATTTGAAATCTTCCTTGTATTTGTTATATACTTCCTCATAAACATAATGTTTTGGGTACTGCGGAAAATTTTGGTCATAAAATCGCTGCTCAGCGAGCCCTATTGCAATGTCGCCGATGTTGTTGTGCCCCTGCTCAAGCAGAAACCAAAAGTTAGTTCCTCTCTCTCGGACGCAATCGGCAAGGCATTTCTCTTTATCGGCAAGATCGTATAAGCGCTCTGCCTTGGCAGCCTGGGTCTTTTTTTCGCAATGCTGTGCATAAGGCTCAAATATTAACTTATTAAGTGCGGGGTTGGTCTTGCAAAAAGCTCCGAGCTTCTGTTTCAGCATAAATGTTCACCTATGATTCTGTCAGAATTTTGTATTAATCATTTATTTACTCGGTGATTCTTTAATCATAATTTCTGACATTTGTAATGTCAAGTTCAGGGAAATTAACAGAGCCCCACCAACGGTGATCCCAATTGAGAAACCCTTCGGAATTGATATCATTAATTATCTCTATAGTGCTGGCTCTCGTTACATGATCAAGTATAAGTATCTCGCCTTTTGAGTCACGTTGATATAAACCTATGCTAAGATGATATCTACCTTCGACAAGATATGAAGTGTTGAATTCAAAATCGACTGAATAGCTCTCGCCGATTTTAGCAGAGCATATTATAGGTGAAGTTACCATACCTACCAGAGAATCATCCTGATAACGTATTATTATGCGAAAGCGAACATCTTCGAGATTGTTGAACGATTCCCATTCAACATTGAATCTGACCTTTTGACCCGTAACATATACTCTATTGTCTTTATCAAGATATGAGAGCTTTTTCATCCTTACGAGATTATATGAGCTTGTCGGTCTTAACGCTTTTGAGAGATCAACAACGCTGTCTGTATTTGAATCATCACAGCTCATGTAAATATTGATCGCCTTATCAACGTCGCCGTCAAATATGACCTTGCCGTGATCGAGGACAATACATCTTGAGCAAAGCTGACGGATGGTATTCATGTTATGGCTGACATAAAGCACTGTCCTGCCCTCGGAATTTGCGGCGTCGCTCATACGGCCGAGACATTTCTGTTGGAACTTCATATCGCCGACGGCCAAGACCTCATCCATGACCATTATTTCGCTGTCAAGATGAGCCGCAACCGAAAAAGCCAATTTGACATACATTCCGCTGGAGTAACGCTTAACAGGCGTGTCGATGAACCTTTCCATCTCGGCGAATGAAACTATCTCGTCAAACTTCTCGGTTATCTCGGCCTTGGTCATGCCGAGGATAGCGCCGTTCATATATACGTTTTCACGGCCGGTAAGCTCTGGATGGAATCCTGTGCCGACCTCTAGCATACTCGCGACACGGCCGTTATAGGATATTGTGCCGGAGGTGGGAACGGTGATGCGGGAAAGCAGCTTCAAAAGCGTTGATTTACCGGCGCCGTTATGGCCTATTATGCCGAGCGCCTCACCTTTTTTGACTTCAAAGGATATATCGTTCAGCGCAAGGAATCTCTCTCCGGTGACTTCGTTCTCGGCGCCTATCATCTTTGTGGGATCTTCCTTTTTCCTGAGCTTTGCACCGAGCCGTTGCAAATCGTCGCGCAAAGTGGTTCCGCCTATTGCGCCGAGGCGGTATTCTTTGGAAACATGTTCGATTTTTATTGCAGTATCACTCATATCAGACCTCACACAGTATCGGTAAACGCTTTTTCAACTCTGCTGAAAAGGATGATTCCGCCAAAAAGCACAACGAGGGTAACGGCCCAGCTGATAAGATAATATTTAAGGCTGAAAAATCCTACTCCGAGGAAAGCGTATCTGAAAGTCATTATCACAGGTGTAACTGGGTTGCACATATAAAGTGCAAGCCATTTCTCCGGTATTATGCTGATATCATAGGCGACAGGCGTTGCATACATCCAAAGCTGCGCTCCGAAGCCGACAAGCATTGCAAGATCGCGGTATTTCGTAGTGCAGGCGGAAATGATGATCCCGAAGCCGAGGCCGAGCAAGGCGAGCTGCAAAATCATCAGCGGCAGAAGCAGAATACAGAGATTCGGCTCCACTCCCGACGGGACTATCAGATAATAGACCCAGAATATCATAAAGAAAACAAACTGAATAGCAAAGGGTATGAGCTGAGAAATGACCGTCGAAACAGGCATAACAAGCCGCGGGAAATAGACCTTTCCGAGGATCGCGGAGTTGGCGGTGAATGTGCTCGAAGTCATAGTGAGACAGCCCGAGAAGTATTGCCACGCTATAGTGCCGCACAAATAAAAGAGAAACGAAGGAATGCCGTCCGGGGCAAGTCCGGCTATGCTGCCGAAAACAACGGTAAATATAACGGTCGTAAGGAACGGCTGGATTATCGCCCATGCAGGGCCGAGCACCGTCTGCTTATACTGCGCCGTAAAGTTGCGCTTAACAAACAGAAAAATCAAATCTCTGTATGCGAGCAGTTCCCCTAAATGCAGATCAAACCAACCGTTTTTCGGTCGGATGACCGTTGTGAATTTTTCTTCCATAAATGACCTCCGGGTGTATATTAGATGAGCGATTCAATATCCGCTATTATACGGTTGTTAAGGCGCTCAAAGTCATAGCTTCTTAAATACTCGCGGTATTTATTTGCTTCATCCTTGCCGATATAAAGATTTTTAACCGCCTCGGCTATTGATTCCGCCGATGCGTCGCAGAGCACGCCGTTGACGCCGTCGGTTATCTGCTCACCAGCCGCCGCTTTTGTTGCAACTATGGGCAGACCAAGAGCAAGAGCCTCCATGATAGAAAGGCTGTAGCCCTCAAATCGACTGGGCTGCACAAACAGATCGGCATTTGCCATGTAAGGATACGGGTTTTTCTGCATACCGTGAAAAATGATATGCTCCCCTGCTCCGCTGTCGGAAGCAGCCTTTTTCAGCTCGGCTTCAATCGGTCCTCCGCCGATGATATGCCAGTGAAAATTATTAATTCCTTCGTTAATCAACAGCTTGCAAGCCTCAATGGCAAGATCAAATCCTTTGACCGGGTCAAGCCGTCCGCAGGAGACAATATTGAACCCATCAGGGTACTCAACGCTCATCTCGGAACTCTTGCGGCGTATGACCTCGACATCGGTTATATTCGGTATCACAGTCAGCTTATCTGCGTATTTCGGAAGCGCTTGTGCAAACTGAGATCTAATTGAATCAGATACGGTCACGATGCTGCGGGAATGCTTGTAGCCCCATACATCGTGATATTCACGGTGAAAAGAGCCGTGATGAAAGAATGTAATGAACTTATCAGCTTCAAGCGCTCTGACAGCAATTTCCGAAACACGATTTGTATAGATGATCGCCGTATCGAAGTGCTCGTTCCTGAGCTGTTTTTTGATATAATGCGAATACAGCCGCAGCTCAAGCGCTCTTAAAAGGAATTGCAGCACCCGCCATATTATCAGCCTGAGCTTAGAGGCGTTTTGCGGCTTTTGAATAAGCCCGAAAAGACGTGAAAACTTATATGGTTTGACGAATGAAACTGCGGAATCTCTGTCGGCAACGATAAGCCTGCATTTCGGCGTTATGCTCTCGGCCATCTCAAGACTTTTTTGGATTATCATGCAAGTAACATCATATTTATCATAGTCGAAACGGTTGAGCAGATTGACCAGAGCGGTCTCTATACCGCCTATCCAAAGCGCCTGGCTTATAAAAATCACTTTTTTCTTCATTACTAAGTACTCATTTCTCGAAGCTGCTTTTCTCCGACAATATCATTTCAAAGGCGTTTTTGACCTTTGCGGCAAGAGCTTCAAAATCTATATCCCCTTCGGGGTCGTTGAGACAGATCATATCGTGGCTTGCGTTTGTTATTATATCACAAAGCCCGTCCACAGTGCCGTCATCAACTCCGGAGACAACATTATCAGTCATAAACGGTGAGAAGTTGCCTGAAGCGATCTGCCACCAGAGCATGACCCACTGATTGACATCGTCGGCACAGCGGAAACGGTGGGATGATGTGCGTTCAAGCAGCTCCGGCTCGGCAGCCCACACCTCGCTGAACGTGCTGCGGAGATACGCAGCAGGAGCATGCAGATTCATAAAACCGGTGAAGAAATCAGGAAAAAGCTGCTCTATCGCCTTAGTGCGGATATTGTCCTGCCAGCGATAAGCTGAATTTGCATATTTCCTGCCGAATTTTGCGACCTGCTCTTTTTTGCTGAAATGAGCATTGATAACGCCGAGGTCGTTGACTGCGGCGTGCTGCCAAATACCTATATTTCCGACAAGTTCGATCGGGCGCTCAATACCGCAGGTGCAAGGCAGACCGTCACGGAAAAACGAAGTCTCGGGCATCGGGCAGAGTATAAACGTATCATCATTGAAATACACAAAATGCTCGCTGAGATCAGGTATACGGTGAAGATTTGCCTCGATAACATGAGAACTGAAGGTCGGCAAATACTGCTCCGGAATATAGTCCTTGTGGTTGACAATCTTTAATTTATCGTGCTCGGTGTTGAGAAAAGCGGGTATATGACCCCAAGTGACAAAATAAATCTTATTTACCCACGGAGTATATTTCTCAACAGCTCTGAACCAATAAGGGAGCAGACCCCAATCACGATAGCGGTTGGATGCGTTGCTCTCATCCGCTTTTGTCGGAGAATACTTGTCCTTTTCGATTTTCCATTTTGGGTCATTGCCGTCGACCCAAGGGATAACAAAGTCAATTTTCACGGTTTCACTCCCTATTTAAGCAGATTTCTTTTTGCTCTTTCCAATCAAAAACGGGCAGAGTTTATTAGTAGCAAGAATAACGAGGGCTTCAATAACGGCGATAAGTCCAAAAACACCGATTATCCAAACAAAACTCGAGTTGTACGGCACCGTATAAAGAACAAGCTGGTGTGTACCCATTATGACTAACGAATTCTCACCGATGAAGCGTACCCACTTGAATTGTATATATCTCGCAATACCCAACACAAAATAAGTGCCGCAGATGCCGCTCACAAAGCATAGCGGCGGGCATAGCAAAACGCCGCTGTAATAGTCGTTGTTTATTGAGAATTTCAGGCTGACGGCTGCACAAACGGCTGTCATAACAAAAGCGGCAATGACCTTGAGGTACGTAAAGCTCGTCAGGTGTCTTTTAAGTATATTGCCGAACACCATAAATGAAAATCCGAGAGCCGCCTGAAACAAAACACCTTGCCAGTGGCCGACCGGCATGAAATACAACAGAAGCATTGCTGTGCCGGCAACTATTGCCCAAATCGTCTTTTTATTCAACTTGATATAGCCCAAAAACAATATTGAAGCAAAAAACATGGCGGGCAAAAACCAATCGGCGCCGACATTACACCTCAAGGTGACCGTATTCTTCAGCCCATCTATAGGCGAAACACTTTTGAGCACAAAGCTCTTATAAAGAATTGCTATCGTTTCAAAGAAGAAATACGGTATCATAAGCGATTTGATTCGACGAACTATGTAGTCAACGCAGGGGCGCTGTTGCCATTTTTCGTTGTCAACAAGAATACCGGAAACCACAAAGAAAGCCGACATATGGAACGACGTAATAAAACTCTGCGCCAAAGTATACGGCAAAATGCTGTAGTCGGGGTTCGCGTAGTTAAGAATATGCCCGACAACGACCATAGTTATTAAAATAGCTTTTGCACTGTCAAAATATCCAATGCGTTCTTTCATCTGATCACCGCTTTCGGCTAAGCAATGCTTTTATCACCTTGAATAAATCAAATTTTCTGCATCTGACGTCTACTGCTTCAAAATGCTCGGAGCGCGAGTATGTGTGCAGGCCGTCAAAATATGAGCCGCTGTAAATAACGGAATCGGGAAGCATTTGAGCGACGGGGGTTTCTGAATATCTTCCGTTACCAAGATCCGCTTCATAAAAAGCCACTCCGTTGCCGTATTTATGATCCGAGCTAAGCTGCGCCGGGCGGTAAACATTTTCGCTGTCGGTAAAAAATCCTCCCGCTCCCCTGACTTTCAGGCAGTCGAAGTTCTGCCAATCAAGCTTTTTCAAAGCCGTTTTTCCGTTTGTGATATCCAATGTAAAGGCTTGAGGGGTTACTCGCTCGGTGCCGTTGGGGTCAATGATATATGTGAGCATTATCAACCCCTGATTTGACTCAAAAACGGTGGTGTCGACCGCTCTTTCATGCATGATCACACCGCACATTTCCCATCTGTAGGGGAATTCAGCAGCTTTGTAAAGGCGCACCTCGCTTGCCGCCGAGGATTCGGGTATCATATACCATTCATTATCATAGCTAAAGACAAACGGATAGGAATAATGACAATCGTCGCGCAAAATGACCGTCGGCTCAGAGACAGAACAGTCATCATTAACCGTAACGACTTCAAGATGCCCCTTGCCGTCAACTACCGCTTCGTAAAACATGTAGGTTTGGTCATTACAGTCGATCAGTATCGGATCCGCATACCATTTCTCGGGTTTTGCAGGTATTGCAAATTCACATTTGAACACGGTGCTTTCAGGCGGATGCTCAAGTCCGCGCCTTTTTAAGGCAATTGTAAAATAATACGGAGAAAGAAAGAGCTTTTTATAAAGTGAGCAAGGCATAGATATTTACCTTTCATTTATTTAATATACGCTTAATTACGGAGACTGCACTGTTTCTGAATGTAAGGCAACGCAAAAAACATAACATTTTTAACGGTTGCTTGGCTGTAAGGAAACGCAGAACCCATTTCTCTGCTCTTGACAGCTTTCCGCTTTTGTCAAGGAGCCCGGAGACATACTTATCCTCAGCGAAATCCATGCATATCCGCTTAATTTGAGAATATTTACAGGTTTGCGCCTTACATATAATGAGGCCTATATAAATACTCAACAGAATATCCGATAAGAGCGGCACATCCATGCCGTAGGCGGATCTCACAAAACTGCGATAATCAATAAATGAAGATGCGATAATATCCGTATTTGCAACAATATCTCGGATTTTGCTTACACGCTCGGGCGTGTGATCGTTACCGTCCTCAATATAATACAAATAATACGGTTCCTTCAGCGCCGCAAAGCTGCCGATAAAAGGCAGAAGTCGGACAGAAAATTCAAGATCTTCATAATTTGTCAGACGGCTGTCAAATCTTAAAAAATTATCTATTAATATGGAGCGCCGAATAAGCTTATTGCATGAGGTTGAGAGGTAATTGCAGTCGAAAAGCATTGAAAAACTACCGGCAAGCTCCTCGGCGGACATAACCAGATCATTTTCGCATGACATCGGCTCTTCTCTGACAGTTACACCGTTTTTGATGTATTGAAAGCTCATCCCGAACGCAATAACATCCGTGTTGTCTGCCATATGCTTTTCAATCTTCCGGGTGTCAAACGGTCTGAGCTTATCATCGGAATCGATAAACAAAATATAGTCGCCGTGAGCAAGTTCGATCCCCTTGTTTCTTGCCGCCGACACGCCTAAATTACTTTGGCGATAAACAAAAACATTGTCATATCTGCCGCTCAATTCCTTGCAAATCTCGGCAGTTCCGTCGGTGGAGCCGTCGTCAACAATAATAATTTCAAGCTCGGTAAGACCGGACAAAATAATGCTTTCAACTGTGGAGGCTATAGTCATTGCACAGTTGTATCCTGGGACGATGACTGTTGTTTTTTGATTGTATCCCATAAATCCTCCTTAACTTCCCAATCAAAACGATAATTTGTATAATCATCAATAAAGTCAATTTCAACATTCAGATTGGTAACATAATAAAATGCTGTAGAAAGGAAAACAAGGCACACCGTCAAAGCTGTCATTTGCTTTTTATTTAAGTATAATCTGAAGCTCGCAGCCGAATCGCTATAATTCTCATCCTCAAACTCTGTAAATATCATCGGGATAAAAATTATCAACATTTGAAGATAGTAGTCGGCAAGGCGCGTAAATATATTATCAAAAGTTGAAAATATCTGTATCACCGCACCGATAGCGATTACGTTGAAGACGGTTGAGAATTTTTGTCCGCGAAGGCCTTTCATAAGAATACCGGCCAAGAGAATCATGCATATCATTAAGAACCTGCCGCCGATTCGCCCGCTTGACATGAAAGATTTGTCTTCATAATAGAATTCGCTGACAAATCCAACAATATTATCGCGAAATGCGAATATTATGCCGACAAGGATAGTATAAAAAGCTATACTTCGATATGTTGGCTTTCGACGACATATCAGATAAGACGGCAAGAATATAAACGCAGGGAAATGAATTGCGCCGGCTATAACCGACCAAATGACAAATTTCAGCGGCTTTTTTTCCATTATAGCCGAAAAAGCTAACAAGACGAACGCCATTGCAAAAGATTGCTTGAGCGCGCTGAAGCCGAAAATATAGAATCCGAAACAGTTCCAGATCAGATAGCTGAGCCACGGTGACGGAGAGTGTCTGTAGATAACTATTGCAACCGCAATTTCAATAACAACAGCAACTATCAGTAATACCACCTGAAAGTCTTTGTTTGACAGATGATTGACCGCCTTTAGAAACCATGAAAAAAGGAAATTGCGGCCGCTGCTGAACACAGTATCGTCAAACCAAGATTTTTCGTTCAGCTTATAAAACGTAAAAGCGTATTTTTGCAGATCTCCTGTCAGATATTTATATCTGAAGCCGCTGATGAAAGCATGGAGCGCCGCCATAAGTATTATGTAGTTTTTCTTTTTTTCGCCGCTTTGGGGCATAAGTCTGCCAAAAACAATTACCGCAGCAAGAATTATATAATAAATTGCGACTCCCATTGCTACTCCGTTTCATGGTTATTTAATCAAATTCTTAAGAAAAGTTTCCGTAATTTGCGTCAATTGAGCTTCCGAAAAATCCTCGCCTCTCTTGCGGGCTTTTTCTTCATAGCTCTTTTTTAAAGCTTCATCTGTCAAAAGAGCTTTTATTCCTCGGGCAAGCGCTTTGTCGTCACTGTCTGTAATGATGCCGAATTCGCTGTTGCCGAGCAGCTCTCGCATACCTCCGCAGTCGACGGTCACTATGGCTTTGCCAAGGACTAGACTCTCGGTAATAAATGTTGAAAGCCCCTCGTAATCCGACGAACATACACAGACATCCGCGGCTTTAATATATGGATACGGATTCTCTCTGTATCCGATAAGCTCGACGCTGCCCGATAGCGAAAGATCGGAAATCAGCTTCTCAAGAGATGCCCTTTCGGCACCCTCGCCGACTATGATCAGGCGATTTTTCACGCCGCAGCCAAGGAGTCTCTTGTGGGCGCATATCAATCTGTCAAACCGTTTTTCTTCCGATAACCTGCCGACCGCCAAAACCGTCGGTTCGGTTTTAACGACAGTATCGGCATCGGCGAGTCTAATGATCTCTTTGTCATTGACGGTATTATAAATAACGCTTATCCGCTCGTCTTTGCCGAACAGCTTCTCAAATCCTTCCTTTACACTCTGAGATACGCAAACAATACTGTCGAATTTGTCGTAAATATTTTTTGATTTATGGACAAAATCGGCACTGTCGGCAAACTTCTTGCTCAAATCGCAATGCACCCAAGCGATTTTTTTTGCCTTTTTATTTGTCGAGCCCGCCATGATTTTTGTCGAGCCGCATTCGAGATAGGCAACCTCGATATCGTAATCCCCTTTTATATGCCGCGGGTATGTCAGCCCGAACGCGGTCTCGAGCCGCATAACGAGTTGATTAAGCCCCGATGCGGAGTGGTAACAATATTTGTATTTAATTCCGTCGGCAAGGTTTTTTGCCGCTTCGTCGGGATAAAGGGTCTGCACCGTAATATCGAATTCGCTTTTATCCATAGCGTTGACAAGGTTTTGGAGCACCTTTTCGGCGCCGCCGCCGTTCAAGGTCTCGATAAAAAACAGGATTTTAATCATTTCGGTCACATTTTCCGTATAGCTTATATATTTTATTCATCGCCGCTGAAGTGTCAAACCCTGAGGATCTAACGATATCGGCGTATTTCTGCGGTTCATGCCTTTCGGCGGCAACAATTGTGTTCAGCCATTCATCGGCGTTGTCAAGCGGGAGCACGTTCACTAAATCTGTGATAAATACGTCGTGCGGCACACGGTCGGAAATAACACAGGGAAGACCGTTGGACTGTGCCTCGATGAGCGTGAGCGGCATACCCTCATAGAGCGACGGGAAAGCGAAAACATCCATAGCGCTGAGATAATCGCCGACGTTGCGGACATTGCCTGTAAGCCTGATATGTCCGTTAAGCCCCAGCTCGTTTATCCTTTGCTCAAGCAGTGGGCGATCGTCGCCTTCGCCGAGCAGCAGTAAAAAGGTATTCGGCTTCGCTTTGAGTATTTTCGGCATAAGCTCTATCAGGAATTGCTGATTTTTAACTTTTGCCAAATGCCCCGCATGGCCGATAACAAAGGCTTCACTAAGCCCGAGCTTGCTTCTGATATCGTTTCGCCGCTCCTCGCTATAGGCGAAATCAGCGGTCTCGATACCGTTAAGTATAAGCTCTCCCCTCTTTGAGAAGGCACGTTTGCCGTACAGTCTCTCACCCGCCTTAACTCCGCAGGAGACAAGATCAGTCGAGCAACTAAGGATAAAAAAGCGCATGACGGCCTCATAAAGCCGAGTCGTGAGCCCTCTGGTCTCGAGCAGCGCCGAATGAGAATGTGATATCCGGACAGGCACGCCCCAGAGCTTTCCCGCGAGCATTGCCCAACCGATATTGAACATCGTGTGCGCGTGGATAACATCATAATGATCATGCTTAATAAGCGACCGCAGATTTTTGATGTATCTAATAAAGCTCTCGGACGGCTCGGGTATATGTATCACCTTGCAGCCTTTTGCTTCAAGCTCAGGCTCATATGCTCCGACCTCATCGCCGAATACAAGATAATGAATGTCAAATCTGTCACGGTCGGCATAGAAGCCGATATCGGCGGCTACCTTTTCGGCTCCGCCTATGCGCAGCTTGGAAGCAACTATCAAAACCTTTATTCTGTTTTGCTGCATAATGTCACTTCCTTATCGCCAATTTCGCTCCAGATATCTGTGAAGCAGCCTCATTGTATTTTTCAATCCTAATATTCGATATGACAGCTTTACCGCTTTGACTTTCAGCACATGGTCGTAATTCAGCAGAAAAGCGCATTTCCTGCATCGTGCAAGGATATCATTGTAATCATCGTCACCGCTGAGAGACGGCACGTCGCCTAGCATTGCGGCAAATTGATACGCCCAGTATTCATAATAGAGTGCTTGCAATTTCGGATCGCTCTCTTCTGCGGGTATCATCTCAATCGCCCGCTCTATTTGGGTGAGGATATCTAAAATATTTTTTCTGCCGACGGAAGAAGTGATCGAACCGCTGTCTCTGAGAATATAGCTGTAGAATCCGCTGCTGAGCACCGAAAAATGCTGAGCTTTTATCAGAATTTCGCCCGACCAGCCGATATCCTCGCTCAGAATGCCGGATTTGAAGAATAAATCATTTTTGATTAAAAAATCACGCTTTATCGCCTTAACATACGATGAGCTGTAATACTGATATTGATATATTAAATGCTTCAGAACGCTGTATTTATCGTCACGACCGTCCGCAAGATTATCGGGTATGCATGCTTTACGCATACTACCGTCGATGTTAAACAGCTTATAGCCGAAACAAAGTACCTGTGTCTCGGGTTTGGAAACAAGAACTCGGTTTATCTGTTGCAGCGCTTCGGCATCGTTCCACATATCGTCGCTGTCAAGAAAGAGGATGTATTCGCCGTGTGAAGCTCTTAATCCCGTGTTGCGAGCGGCGGAAAGCCCGCCGTTCGGCTGATGAATGCACTTGATCCTTTCATCTCGTGCGGCATATTCGTCGCAAATTTTGCCGCAGTTATCGGGCGAGCCGTCGTCAACAAGCACTATCTCAAAATCACGGAAGCTCTGCGCCAATACGCTGTCAACGCATCTGCGGATATACGGTTCGACATTATAGACGGGTATTATAACGCTGAACTTATATGCGGCATTTTTCATCTAAGCCACCCTCAGGAGTATTTTTTCTTCCAGTAGAAGTATAGAAGCTTACCGGGAATTAAGCCGATCAGCGCCAAAGCGAGATGGTCGCTCTCCGACATTGACTTAATCATCGGGATTCCGGCAAAGCTGCTGTAGCAATTATATAATAGCGAGTTTTTCAGACGTATTAGAGTCGGTAATTTCTTATTCATATAAACATTCGCGTTATACCTGCCACCGAGCGGGTTATTAATTCTCAGCTTCCTGCCGGCCTTTGTCAGACCGTCGTCAAGATACTCGCAAATATAGACAGCTTTGTCAATGTAAACGCCCTTACCCGCAAGCTCGATATTAAGGAAAGCCGCGCCCTCGCCGATAAATCTTTCGCCATCAAAAACAGGAAACGGGTATCTCTTAAACAGCTCGGTGCGAAAAACATCGCAGCAATCGCGGCTGTGCATATCAGAACGGCGGCGCACACGGTAAGTCTCCGTAACGGTGTTGGGATTATCAACGTAGCAAAACAGTGTGCCCTCAGGCGTTACTTTGTAAAAATACAGAACATTGACCGCTTGGTTTGAATCATATTTTTTCCATTCGGTTATTATTGTTTCAACGGCGTTTGGAGCGAGCACATCGTCACTATCAAGCACCGTAACATATTTTCCTTTAATGTACCTATGCGCCGCATTCAGCGCGGTGTGCTTGCCGCCGTTACGCTTGCGAATATAGTCGAACGGAACTCCTCCGTCAGCAGCGAATGAATCGATCAGTTCTTCCGTGCCGTCGGTGCTGCCGTCGTCGACTATTATCCATTGATAATCTCGGCACGTCTGCCTTGCAAGAGCGTTAAAGCAAGCGCTCAAAGTGTGCGCTCGGTTATATGTCGGAGTTATGATAGTAAGGGTCGCTGATGAAGAAAAATCGGAATAACGGAGCTTTTCGGTTGTTATCTCGTTCATAGCACGCCTCCGCAAAAACTATCCAAAAATTTTCGATTTAATTCTAACTATCAAATCAATGATACGACCCATTCTCAAACACACCGGCAGCGCGATCATCTTGCATTTTAACCCGATCGGCTCAATTCTATCGGCGTTAAAAGCCGTGCATATTCTCTTAATCTCTGCCAGTCTTTGCTTGTTTGTTAAGTCAATCTTGGTCAATTCATTAAAGCATGAATATGCGCTGCGGTAGAATGCCCATGACAGAGCCGACTCATAGCGCCTTGATTTGTGGGAGGAGGAACGGTACGCAGAATACATTCTGCGGTCAACAGTTATAAGCTGATCAAGCAGATACTCCCTGTATTTACGCGAAAGAGAGCCTTTATCAGAGGTATCAAAATTATAGATAATATCGTTAACGGATTTGATCGAAGCGATATTCATCGCATATTCAAAAAGGAAAAGCTGATCTTCACCAATCGCCAGCCGACCGTCAAACACAATGCCGCGGGATGAAATAATCGTTCTTTTGAATGCTTTGTTACATACAGAACTGAAATTGTACTCTTGCATCGCTTGAGCGATTCGTATGGCTATGCCGTCTTGAGTATTATCAAAATAGTCGCCTGTTTGCCATTTTTGATCTGCTCCGCCGACAGCCTGCGCCCCAAAGATAACGAGATCAGGCGAAGAGTTTGAATATATACCGTTTAAGACATTGAAATAGTTGTCACTTATGTAGTCATCGCTGTCTAAAAACAGGATATACTCGCCTGCTGCGGATTCAATTCCGAGATTCCTTGCGGACGATACGCCGCCGTTATCTTTACATATATACTTAATGCAAGAATACTTAGCCGAATTGACACTGCAAATCGCAGCGCTGCCGTCCGAGGAGCCGTCGTTCACAAGAATCAATTCATAATCTGTAAACGATTGCGCTAAAACACTGTCGATACAGCGCTGTAAAGTTTTTTCCGCATTATAAACGGGAACAATTATTGAGTATTTCATTTTATCCTCAATTCAAACAGAAAAAATCAGTGAATGCAAAACTTCGGTAGCCGTTGAATCATTAAAAGCACAGACGGCGGTCATATTGTAATTGCCCATTTCTTCACGGAGTTTATTGCTGGCGCGAAGGACTTTGACGGCCTTTGCAACTTCTTTCGGCTCATTCGGCACAACAAATCCGCCTTTTTCATTATCTATAAGGTCGGTATTGCCGCGAATGTCGGAGCATACGACAGCCTTGCCGTTTGCCATTGCCTCCATGAGCGCACGGGGCAAGCCCTCCTGAAGCGACGTGAATACGAATATATCGGCCGCGCAGCAAAGCTCATTTATATCCCGCCTGTAGCCGAGAAAATGAATGCTGTCGCCGAGCCCGAAATCATCTACCATTGCTTTCAGCGCAGCCTCGGACTCGCCGCGGCCGCAGATAAACAGCTTAATATTCGGATCTTTCAATTGATTTAACGCTTCAATTATTACATGTTGATTCTTACGTCGGGTCAGCTCGCCGACATTAAAGAGCATAATATCGTTTTCGTCAAGCCCCAGTTCCGAACGCTTTGCGGCACGAATATCATCATTCGGCGCGAATTTCTCGAGGTCAACGCCTATTCCATTTATCTTCTCAACACGCTCTGCGTGAAAAGTCTTTGCGCGCTGATAATCCTCGTTATTTATCGTGATTATCATATCGCAAAAACGGGAGCAAAATTTCTCAACGGGGTAATATATCAGCCAATTGAACTTAGGAGCGCCCTTATAGAAGTGAAAACCGTGAGCCATATATATGACATTGGTGCCGCTGCGGCGGGCTTTCCTTGCGGCAAGCCTTGTCATAACGCCCATAACCGGCTCATTAGTCCAGATAATGTCCCAATGCTGCGAATTGATGAGCTTTTTCAGATCCTTATACCCGTTTAAGTTACCGGGAGAAAACGGACTGCGGACAAGGCGCACGGTATGCACTTTTGCAATACCATGAAGCTCGTCACGGAGTTCGTCGAGCCTGCCTCCGACATCGGAGCACGCCAGCTCGACCGTGAAATCGTTTTGCGATAAGTATTTGACATGGGGTACAAGGAACTGTAATGCCATAAGGTCGGTACAGGTCAGCAGTAAGCGCTTCATTTGCCCACCTCTGCGAGTATTCTGTCGGCTATTCCTTTGGCGTCAAGACCGAACTGCGAGCGCAGATATTTTTGATTACCAACGAGTGAAGAATATGTGTCATTAAGGCCGATGCGTATAAGCCTTCCGTGGCTGCGAAGCTCCGAAATGACCTCGGCAACGGCGCTGCCGAAGCCTCCTACGATATTATGCTCCTCAACGGTGACAATGAGGTCATAATTCTCGGCGCAGTGCTCAATGACCTCACGGTCAATAGGCTTCACAGTCGGGAAAGTGTATACGGCGGGATTAATGCCGATGCCCTCAAGTATCTCAACAGCGCTGCCGATCTCGTCAAAAATCGCTCCTGTTGAGAAAACAGCGACCTTTTCGCCGTCGCGGATCTTAATGGCTTTACCTATCTCAAAATTGTCAATGCGATCATGGATACGCTTCTCGCCTCCCCTGCCGAGCCTCAGATAGCAGGTGCCGGGGTAAGCGGTAATGGCCTTGGTGGCCTCCTCCGCCTCAACAAGGTCGCCGGGGCAAAGCACTGTAACTCCGGGCAGCGCGCGCATAACGGCGATATCCTCGGTAGCCTGATGGCTCATGCCGAGCGAGCCGTAGACGAAGCCGCCGCCGACGCAGACTATCTTGACATTTGCCTTCGGATAAGCGCAGTCATTGCGGATCTGTTCAAGACAGCGAAGAGTCGGGAAATTGCCGATAGAATAGGTGAAAACAGTCTTGCTCTCAAGAGCCATACCTGCGGCGACCGAGGTCATATTCTGCTCGGCGATTCCGGCGTTTATGAATTGATCGGGGAGCTGCTCCCAATAGGGCTTCAGCACACCGAAGCCTAGATCGCCCGTGATTAGCTCAACGTTCGGGTCGGCTTTTGCGATATCTATCAAAGTGCGAACGAAAGTATCTCTCATTTTTGCATCTCCATCTTAAAATAACTCGGATGCCAGCCGGCGGAGGTGGTGTGGTCATTGCCTATATCCGCGCCCTCTTCGGGCTTTATCGGGTCGGCTATGCCGTTCGGAGTATAGGGGTCGGTAACGCCCTCGGGCATTGCTGCGTGAAGCTCGGTTACGGCGCCGTCATATTCCCAGCCGTCGTGCGGGAAGCGATAATGCCACAGAATATCGTTCTCCATGAAAGAAACTCCCCTGCCCTTGACGGTGTTTGCGATAATAACCGTGGGCTTGCCTGCGGTATTTGAAGTATCTTTAAGGGCGCTTCTGAGCGCGTCGTGGTCGTGACCGTCAAGCTCGATCGTATTCCAGCCGAAAGCACGCCATTTGGCGGCAAAGTCCTCAAGCTCAAGCGTTTTTTCACAGTAATCAAGGCTCTGCATATGATTATGGTCAACTATCGCAACGAGATTGTCGAGCCTGTAATGGTTGGCAAAAAGCGCAGCCTCCCAAACGGAGCCTTCGTCGCATTCGCCGTCACCGAGAACCGCAAACACACGGTTGCCCCTGCCGTCCTGCTTTAAGGTCAGCGCCATGCCCGCGGCGGCGGAGAGACCGTGACCGAGCGAGCCGGTGGAGAAATCCACGCCGGGCACATAGTGCGAAACATGACCCGAGAGGCGGCTGCCGTTCTGATAATGTGTTTTCAGCTCGGCAGGGTCAAAGAAGCCGCTCTCCGCAAGGGCGGCATAGATCGCCGCTCCTGCATGACCCTTGCTGAGTATAAATCTGTCGCGCTCCGACCACTTCGGATCCTCAGGGTCATAGCGCATTATATCTGCATAAAGCACGGCGATAATATCGGCAACCGACATTATCGCGCCGATGTGACTGCCGCCCGAGAGATGAGTCATCTCGATGCCGTGACGGCGGATAAGCCACGCAAGTTGAATACTGTTCATTATAATTACCTCATACCTAAAATCAGTTTTATGGGACGGCGGTGTAAAAACGGGCATTTGCTATAGATAAAAATCACTGCGGTCGGGAAGAACACTCCCACGATAAACATGACAGGAATTGTGATGTACCAAGGAGCTGAAAAGTGACTGCATAGCCGCTCGACAACCGCTTGAGCGGGCCATGAATATATGTAATAGGTGAAGGCGTTGTGTGCAATGAAATCGGCGCAGTGCACGACAGCATATTTGAGCAACTGCCCCAATTCCCAACAGGCGGCGAGCATGAGAAACGTCGTAATGAAATCAAATTTTAAAAATGAATATCTACTGTCAAACCAAATAAAAGAGGCGACACCGCCCGCCGTAAACAGTACAACTGCAATTATTCTGACGAAATTCGGTATTTTAAAATCTTTATCGGAGAGTTTTCTGCAAAGTAAATAGCCCACGCCAAAATACACCGCAAATTCGCAAATGTCTTTGATAGCCAAAAAATCGGAATTAATTCTGATGATATTCGCTGTGAGCAGCAGACCGATAAACAAACCGAGAGTTTCCGATACTATGTTGAGATGCCTGTTGTGTGATGTCAAACCGTACCAATCGTCAATGAGGCGAAAAACACCGAAGGCTGCATAATACACAAAAAGTACGGGCAGGAACCAAAAGTGCCCCCATACGCCGTTCCTCGGCTCAATAAACGAGGTCAGCAAATATGAGATAGAGAGACCCGAAATTCCGCCGTTCTCAAGCGCATATTTCGGCACAAAGGTAACAAGCGTCAGGACGACATAGGGCGTAAGCAGCCGCAGCGCCTTCTCCTTCAGCCATTTAAAATAGCCGAGGCGGCTCATACTGTCGGAATATGCAAACAGGTAGCCTGCGATCAGGAAGAAAAGCGGCATATGAAAGGTATAGATGAATTCTATCCACTTGCCCGGGAAGGTGCTCCAATCGTTTGGGTGCGAGTGACCGAGTATAACAAGCAAAGTACCGAGAGCATAGAGCATATCTATCTCGCGGAGTCTCAACTTCGGTTTGGATTCGACTGTCATTCCGACACCTCGTTCAATTTTTTCATTTCAGCTTCATCCAAATGCCAGCCGAGGGCTTCCGCATTCGATGCAAGCTGCGAGGGACGCTTTACACCGGCGATCACGACTGAATCAGGCATTGTATCAAGTATCCAGCGTATGGCGCAGGCGGCAACAGTCTTGCCGTGGTTTGCGGCAACACCCTTTAACACCTCGACTATACGCAAATTCTGTTTCAACTTTTCGCCGTGGAAATTAACATATATTTCACGGCTGCGGCGGTCGTCGGAGCCGAAAGCAGCGTTGATATCATATTTGCCCGTCAAAATCCCCTGCCCCAGGCTGCCCCACGTCATCGGGGTCACACCTATCTCGTCATGCAGATATCTCAAATCAGCTTCGTTTTTGCGGCAGGCAAGCGAGAATTCATCCTGACATGAAGCAAATCTGCCCGCAAAAGGCTTGACCTCGTCAAAATCGTCGGGATGAATATTTGAAAGACCGTAGCTGAGTATTTTGCCGGCTTCTTTTTGTCTCTCAAGAGTCTCAACCACCGCATCGAGCGGCGTTACGCCGTCGCGGTAGTGTATCTGGTAAAGATCGACATGATCCGTGCCGAGACGTTTAAGGCTCGCGTCAAGCGCTTTAACAATGTACTCGGGCGAATTATCGTAAAAAGTCTTTGAATTCTCTACTCTTACGCCGAATTTGGTGGCGATAACGGCTTTATTTCTGTCGCTGCTGAGGGCCTTGGCAAGCGTTTTTTCGGATTGACCGAGGCCGTAGGTGTCGGCAGTGTCAAAGAAGTTAACTCCGCAGTCGAGAGCGGCTCTAACCGCGTCGATAAGCTCGGATTCGCTGACATTGCCCCAGCCGTAGCCGCCCATGGGGCAGCCGCCCATGCACAGGCGCGAAACACTTATATTTGTATTTTTAAGAGTTATGTATTCCATCCTCTTGCTCCTTTGCTGCACCGATATACTTAAAGGCTTTTTTCAGAACGCTGAAAACAGTCTTAAAAAACAGCACCATATCGGTTTTGAGCGAAACCTCTTTTGCGTATTTGACGCGCAGGGCGTTTTTATGCTTTAAAACGTATTTCTCATACATTTCATCGGCGTTATCGGAGCCGACTATCTCATCAAGGCTTATAAGCTCAAGCGAGCTGTAATCCGTTATACCGGGTCTGACTTCAAATATCAGCTTCTCGTCGCCCTCATAGCGGTCGGTGTATTTCAGCAGCTCAGGCCGCGGGCCGACAAAGCTCATGTTGCCGATAAGCACATTATATATCTGCACTATCTCGTCGCCCTTGACCTTACGGAGAAACGCACCCGAACGGGTTATCCTCGGATCATTCAGAGCAGTTGTACCGCCGCCGATCTTATCGGCATTCTTGACCATAGTCCTGAATTTGAATATTCTGAACGCCTTGCCTTTATATCCGCCCCTGAGCGGAGTATAAAACACGGGTAATCCGTCCTCAATGGCTATCATTATTGAGAAAACAATGACGACCGGCAGCAGCAGCACGGAGAGGATAAGCGCGGCGATAAAGTCAAAAATGCGCTTGAAGAATCTGTTGTATATACCTGCGTAGCCGCATTTCTCTGCCGTCGGCATCGGATCCACCTCATTTAATCAGTCTTTTTTGGGAATATAGGTCGGCACCATCTTTTCGACAATGGTTCTGATATCGTCGTCGTTATCATAGGCGGCGGTCATCAGCTCCTCAAGCTGCGCGCGGAATTTCGCGGTGTCGAAAGGAATCGGATTGCCGATATGAATAAGTTCATTCGGAGTGCGTTTAAGACCCTCCTCAGCCATGAGCTTCTCCTCATAGAGCTTCTCGCCCGGGCGGAGACCCGTATACTCGATCTTGATATCAACATCGGGCACAAGACCCGAGAGCTTGATAAGATTGCGGGCGAGCGTATCTATCTTGACGGGCGAACCCATATCGAGCACGAATATCTCGCCGCCGTGGGCATATGCGCCCGCGAGCAGCACAAGCGACGCAGCCTCGGGGATAGTCATAAAGTAACGCACTATATCGGGATGAGTGACGGTCAGCGGGCCGCCCCTCTCTATCTGCTGCTTAAACAGCGGCACAACGGAGCCGTTGGAGCCGAGCACATTGCCGAAGCGAACGGCAACGAATTCTGTGCGGAGCTTGCCCTCAGGCTCGGCTGCGGCGGCACGGGGATGAATATGCAACGTGGAGATACTGCTCATATCGCCGTTCTTAACGCAGCGGTCAAACGCCTGGATGACCATCTCGCACAGTCTCTTGCTGGCGCCCATAATATTGGTCGGGTTGACAGCCTTATCCGTGCTTATGAGCACAAAGCGCTTGCAGTTATTTATCATTGCCGCATAGGCGGTCTTATAGGTGCCGACGACGTTGTTTTTGATAGCTTCACATGGGCTGTCCTCCATCAGCGGGACATGCTTATGAGCCGCGGCATGGTACACGATGTCGGGATGATATTTTTTGAATACATACTCAAGCCTTCTTGAGTCGCGCACCGAGCCGATGAGCACGGTCAGCTCCATTTCGGGGTATTTCTCGCGCAATTCCTGCTGAATGGCGTAAGCGTTATTCTCGTAAATATCAAATATTATAAGCCTTTCGGGCTGATGTGCGGCTATCTGGCGGCAAAGCTCGCTGCCTATTGATCCGCCGCCGCCCGTGACAAGTATCGTCTTGCCCTTTATCATCTCAAAAACGTCGCTCATATCGGTCCGGAGCGGCTCTCTGCCGAGCAGATCCTCGACAGAAACGTCACGAAGCGAGCCGATATTGATATCGGTGTTGGCATACTGATAGAAGTCGGGCAGATTTTTCAGCACGCAGTTTGTCTCGCTGCAAATATTGAGGATATCGCGCTTATTCTCTTTTGAAGCACTCGGAATAGCGATATAGATCTTGTCTATATCGTATTTCTCGACAAAGTACATTATATCGTCACGGCCGCCGACTATTGGGATGCCGTCGATGTATCTGTTCCACTTGTTGGGGTTATCATCGATAATGCAGACAACCTTGTCGCCCGAGAGCCTGTTTCTCACGATGCTCCTGATTATCGTCTGACCCGCTCCGCCCGCGCCGATGACCATAACATTATGCGAGCCGTCGGAGCTCCTGACCCTGCGGATCTCAAGAAGCAGGAATCTATATGAGAAACGAGCCGCGACGAGCAGTATCATCTGGAAGCAGGAGCCCCAAAGATAATACGATATCGGCATACGGTAATAGATAACTGTGATGAGCAGGATATGCAGCAAGGACGCAACTGTGCTGCCGATGCAGGTGCGGGCAAGCTCGTTGAAGCTCGCATACTGCCAGACGCTCTGATACATCTTTGACGCATAGAATATCACAAGGCACAGGATCGTGTAGATCGGTATGAATTTGACATAGGCTCTGACATAATAATCGGGTATCTGCGAAAAGAAGCCGTCAAATCTGAAGAGCAGCGCAAGGAAATATGAGACATTCACCGCCATTATGTCATAAACGGCGAGCAGGATGCTCATTATGTACCAATGCTCGATATGGAATTTTTTTGAACGCACCGATAAGCGTCGTTTCATAGAATCATTCCTTAGCTGTCGGCGCCATTTCACCGTTTGCGCCGATTTTATAAATGTGGTCGCAATATTTCAGCATACTCTCTCTGTGAGTCGTGATTATGCGGATCCTGGAGCCGTTTTGCTCCATAATATTCTCAAGCACACGCTTCTCCGTATCGGAGTCGAGCGCCGAGGTGGTCTCGTCCATGAGCATTACGGGCGAATTGCGCAATAACGCTCTGGCTATCGCAAGGCGCTGAAGCTGACCCTGCGAAAAATTCATGCCGCCCTCGCCTATCAGGGTGTTAATTCCCTCGGGCAGAGATGCGATATATGAATAGATATCGGCGCTCCTGAGAGCGTCCTCAAGCATTTTATCGTCCGCCTCGGGTCTCACGAGCCGCAGATTCTCCGCGACGGTGCCCGAGAACATACCGACATCCTGCGGCACATAGGAGCAAAAGCGCCTTGTGCTGTCGGAGACATCGACGGTCTTGCCCGACGGAGAGCGGAAATATATGCGCCCGTCGGTCGGCTTGACAATGCCGAGAATGAGCTTGAGCATGGTGGTTTTGCCTTCGCCGGATGGGCCGATTAGCCCGATAGTGCTGCCCGGCGACGCCTCAAACGAAACGCCTCTGAGCACGGGAGACTCGCTGTCACGGTAGGTGAAGGTCACATTGTCGAATACGACCGTCACTCCCCCATTTTCGGAATCTGCGAGCACTTCCTTTGCCCTCACGCTGTCGGCGTCCGTCTCCTCATCAAAACAGGTGACCTCCATTATACGTCCTGCCGAGGTGGCAAGCGAAACAGCCGTCGGTGCAAGCGAGGCAAGCGCGCTGAACGACGAGGTGAGCGAACCCGATATCTGCAAAAACAGCGTCATGGTACCGTAGGTTATTGCCCCCTGCCAAAGGCGGTATACGCCCCAGCCGTAGCAGGAATAGGAGACGATGAGACCGAGCATCGAGAGACAGAATGTGAGCAAAATGCTGAACTTGTCATATTCAAGGCGCATACTGCGGTAATTCTCGAGTATAGTCTTGAAATTTGATATATACTGCCGAGTGAGGTCAAAGGCTTTGATAACCTGAATATTCTGAACCGATTCCTCGGAATACGAGAGTATCTTGCCGTTGAGCTCGCGGCTCTGCTTGTTGTATTTTCTGATGGTTTTGAGCAGAAAGCGCGAAGAGATAAAGAGAAAGGGCGCGCTCATCAGAGCGAGAATTGCCATTGTTTTATCGTAGTATAACACGATGCCGAGAGCGCCGAAAAACTGCACAAATCTCGTGACCGCCGTCGGTATGAATCCGATAACGCCCGATGAAACGGAGGCGGCGTCGCCCTCAAGCCTGTTGAGCAGATCGCCCGAGTGAAAAGCGCCGATATCCTCCCAAGCCGCGGAGACGATGTGCGAATAAATGTCGTGCCTTATCTCGTTGTTTGCCCTGCTGCCGACAACGGCCGAGAGCCACGAAGTAAGCGCCTGAAACACATATTGAAACACTGCAAGCCCTATAACAAGCGTTATATACTGCGGCAGCTTGGCACCGATATGCTGAACAACGGCGTCCACAAGGAACTTGGTCGCAAGCGAAGTGCCCAGAGACACCACGGCGGAGAACATACCGAGAAGTATATATGCAACGATTATCAGTCTGTAGCGCCTTGCATATTTCAGCAGCCACCTCCACTCGCCTATCATGCAGCGAAAGAGTGAAGCGTAATCCTTAGACTTCTTCATGCGCTTCTCCCTTGCGGGTCTTATCACGGTGCTTGCGGTGATGCTTCTCCTGCTGCTCGCCGTAGCCGTATCCGTAATACCCGTAGCCGTAACCGTATTTGCCGTATTTACCGTAAGATTTATATCCGTATCCATAACCGTAGCCATAGCCGTAACCATGGCCGTAGCCCGAGAAACCTGAAAGAGCGCCGTTCAGAACGCAGCCGAATATCTTAACATCGGATGCCACAAGATTATTGAGGCCGCTGCGTATCTTGGAGGTACGGACGGTATCCTGATAAACAACATAAACTGCGCCGTCGGAGACCTGAGCCGCAAAAATAGTGTCGGATACAAGACCGCACGGCGGAGTATCGACAAGCACTATGTCGTAATCGTCTTTGACCTCGTCAAAAATACGCTTATATTCGTGAGAATTCAGGCTCATGCGCTCATCTTCACCGGTAAGAATGTGAAGAAACGAAATTTTGTATTTCTCAAGATAAGTTATTTTGTATCGCTTGGCGGTGATATCATAGTCGATTTCTTCGGGGTCAAAGCCGAGCAAGGCGGCGACGCTGGGGTGGCGCAGATCGGCGTCGATAAGCAGCACCTTTTTGTCGTGCTCCGCAAGTGAAAGCGCGAGATTAGTTATAACGGTAGTCTTGCCCTCGCCGGGAGCCGTGCTTGTGACGGTGACAACCTTATCATGCTCACCGAGAGAGTGGAGGAAGGTGTTTCTCAGCACTCTGAACGACTCCTTGAAGCCGCTCCCCACACCGTCGTTGGTCAGCAACACCGCTCTGTCAAACTCCATCTTGTGCTTCTTAAAGACGACCTGCGGCACCGTGCCGAGAGCCTCGCAATTGAGCTCGGATTTGATATCCTTTTTGGTGCGGACGGTGTTCCTCGCAAAGGCGTAAAGCAGAATAAGCATCAGACCGAGAGCCGCCCCGTAAAGCGACCATTTCAGCGCCGAGCGTTTATATCCCGCGCCGTTTGACGGCTCGGTCGGCACCTCCGGGCTTGAAATCATATTGAGCTTTATGTTGCCGACAACGTATTTTGCGATCGAGGGGTAATTCTTTATTACTGACATAAGTGTGTCATAGGTTGTTTGAGGATCCTTGCCCGTGGCTGTCATGGTGAACATATTTGAGCCTGTCACCGCTACGGCGCTGAGGCCCGCGGGCATTGCGGGCACCTGCATATCCTCGCACACGGCCTCCTGAAGCAGGTTGCTGCCGAGAATATACGGGAAGGTCTTTGCAAGCTGAGAGGCGGTCGAGCTGTCGTAATAGAACGAATAAGCCGAAACGCCCGATATGGAATTCATATTGTTCTCCGTGCTGACGGTAAAGGTTGCGGAGGCGGTGTAAACGGGCACATATTTCAGACGACCGCTGACAAATTTATAACCGCCCGCAAGCACGGCGAGCGCAACGCAGACCCACCAGAATTTCATCAGACCCTTCCAAAGGTCGCTGAAATACAGGCTTATCTTTTCGTTATTCTGCTCCGCATCCTGCCTTTTGTTTTCACTTTGATTCATATCAGATCTTCATCCTTCATCAGTGATTAGGATTATGCCTTATCCTTTTCGGAAATCCGCTCCGTGTCATATTTGCCGTAATGTGAATAGCGGCCGTATTTGCCGTATTTATCGTATTTTTTGCCGTAGTAGTAGCCGCCTTCGTCAAAGCCGTTGATGCCGGCGAAGCTGAATTCGGGATAAACGTCATTCAACACGCAGCCGAGCACATCGCCGCCGACCTCACGCAAGGTAACGAGAGCGTCGTTGAGCGAGGACGCCGTGACAACATCGGTACGAACCACCATCATGGTCTTATCAACTATTTTGACGATATCGGTTACGGAAGCGTCGACCGAAAGCGGCGCAGTATCGACAATGATGTAATCGACCTTTGTCTTTAACGCGCTGAGCACCCGCTCGACCTCGCCGCTCTCTATCCAGCTCCTGTAACCGGGGTACGGCTTGGTATTGATTGCGAGATAGAGCGACGATTTCTTGTATTTCCTGAGCTTGAAATCGCTGTATTTTATCTTGTTCTCAAACAGCTCGCCAAGCTCCGAGAATTCATTGTAACTTTCTTCAAATATTTTGTAAAGGGCAGGCTTCTTTGCGTCGAGGTCAAAGAGCACGACGTTATATCCCCTGTCGGCAAGCGAGAGGGCTATATTTGAAGCGACGGTAGATTTACCCTCGTTCTCCGCAACGCTCGTGACGGCAAAGACCTTGTCGCCGCCGCGCCTGTTGAGATATTCGAGCTTTGCCGCTATCTTATGGAAGCTCTCGACGAATTTGAGGCTGATGAAAGCGTTGCTGTGAATTAACAGACCCTTTTTCTTTCGCTGGATATAATCACGCAGATCCATGCGCTTATTCTCGTGGACTATGGTGCCAATGAGCTTTGCATCGACCTTTGAATTAAATGCGTCTTCATTTTTGACCGTATCGCGGAACACCGATATGGCGACTATCGCGAGAACGGCAACAAAGGCGCAGCCGAGAGCGACTATGAGTTTATTTTGGGATGAAATATTATTTGACGGCGCATGAGGCATTGAAGGCTGCTTGATAACGCTTATGGTCGCATTCTCAAAGAGGTTATCCGACACCTCAGGATAGACGCTCAAAACCGCCGAAAGCAGCTCATATGAGGTCTGAGGGCTTGACGAGGTGACCTTGACATCCATGAGGTTAGTCTCGGAGAGCACCGTGGCGCTGACCGTGCCGTTGAACGAGGGCACGCCCGCCTGAACGGCGGCTTTCTCTTTAATTGTCGGCTGGGTGAATATCTTGGTGTATACCTCAGCCATTTCGGAGGAGATGCTGACGAGCGAATACGGATTTGAAGCTGAACTCTTAGCCGTCACGACGAGCGTTGCGCTCGAGGTATATTCCGGCGAATACACGCTGTAGGAGGCTATGTATATCCCCATCATCCCGATAAGCGCGGCAAGCAAAATCACCCATGCATTCATCAGCAGGTCTTTCAGAATGCTGTGCCATTCAATTATAATTTTATTCTTCTGCATAAATCAGTTCCCCACTATAACAGTCAAAACGCTGTGACCCTCATAACCCTCTGTATCCGAAGCGTAGTAATGGACAAGATATGTGCCGTCGTTGTTGGGGTCGACCTCGGAGACCACTCTCACGGCGGGAGTTATCGCATTGCCCGAGTAATCCTCGATCGACCTCACCATTGAGGCGTAATCCGGTTGCTCGCCCTTTTTGATGTTTATCAGATATTTTGTGAGATATATCTTCGGCGCCGAGAGACTTCTGTCCTCAACAATAAGGGGCAGTTTGATATAGGACTGATCGCCCTTGCTGTTGGTAACGACGGCTTCAACGGAGAATTCGCCCGGAGTGGATGCAACAAAGTTGCTCGAGGTGACTATCATATCCCTCGTGATATTGCCGTCAAGGCAATCGGTGGCGTAAAGTATGTTGGAGACGCCGACGTTCTCATATATCGAGAAGCAAAGATCGCCGTAAAGGCCGAAAGAAGGCGAAACATAATCAGTGTAGCGTATCTTCCTTGAAGCATTCGCAACGTGATTGTCGCCGTCGCACACGGCGTAGGTGACTTTGCAAACGCCCTTTTCTGTGAATTTTGAGATCGACTCAACGATAACCTTAGACGTGATGTCGCCGTCCTTATCGTCGTGAGCGGTAACGCCCTTGAGCAGATCCTCGTTTGTCGCCTTGATGCTGACGTCGAGCATATCGCCCTCGACCGTTATTACGGGGATCGTATCGTCACTGTTCAGCTTATTGCTGATGAAAAAGTAAGAAAAAACTATAAGCGTCACGGCAAAAAGCGCCGAAACCGCTATTCTCAAAAACCTCATCATAGGCTATAACTCCTCAAAAACCGTAAATTTCTTTATTCTCTAAAACAAGGGAAGGATTAGTTTTGAACAGCATATCCGCATAATCGCGGGAATACATCACCGATATCGCCTCATGAGCGTCGGCGAGGAACGGAGTGCGTACATATGGGCTGTGGGCGTCGCTCGCCACAAAATCGGCAAGCCCGTCGTCAAGCAAGCGATAAGCCGCTCTCTTTGCACGCATACCGAAGCTGCCCTTGAGGCTGCCTTTATTCACCTGAAGCAGGCAGCCGAGATCTTTAAGACGCATCGCCGCGTCATCTTCTTCGCAGACAAAGGCGTATCTCTCGGGGTGGGCAACTATCGGCACATAGCCCTCGGCTTTTATCTGACCGATCATGGCGTAAGCCTCCACGGAGTATTCGTAAAAATCAAATTCGACAAGCGCATAGCGGGAGCTGTTCAGCGTTATCAGCTTGCCCTCACGGAGCAATCCGGCAGTCTCGGTGGTCGTGAATATCTCCTGACCGGGGTAGACCTCGATGCCGACGCCCTCCCTTTTAAGCTCGGAATTGATAAGAGCGAGCCTTGACTCCAACTCGGCGCACCAATAGTTGCGGTAAGAGCCGGGCACGTTGCTGTGCGGGGTCGCTATCACCTTGACGGTGCCTCCCCTCTCTGCAAGGCGAAGCATTTCGACCGTCTCCGCCAAATCATCGGAGCCGTCGTCAACACCGTATAAAATATGGCAATGTATATCGACCATTCTGCACCTCAATCGGGAATTAACGGGGTTAAAAGCCCATTAACTCATTATCTGAATTATTATAATACACTATAAAAACAAAATCAATATTTATGCGACAAAAAATGTTCACAATTCAGTAATTTGTTGGAAATTGCATAAAAAAAGACGACCGATGAGGCGGTTTATGCATCAGTCATTTAATCATTGCCTCGAGCGGCGTCGCATATATTCAAACGGGGTGAGAAAATGTTTGGATTTTTGGCACAGTTAATATCAAAGGGCTTTCTTTTTTTTGCGCTGCATATCAGGAATCCGGGGTCGTTCCCGCCTGCTCTGAGCGCTAAGGAGGAGCGAAAGCAGCTTGAACGCTATAAAAACGGCAGTGTTGAGGCGAAAAACATACTTATCGAGCACAATCTGCGGCTCGTGGCGCATATAGTCAAAAAATACTATTCGACCTCGGATGAGCAGGACGATCTGATCTCCATAGGCACGATAGGGCTGATAAAAGCGGTTAATACATTCGACGACTCGAAGAATATCAAGATCGCGACCTACGCCTCAAAGTGCATAGAGAATGAAATCCTCATGTTCATGCGGAGCAGGAAGAAATCGGCACATGACATCTCGATAAACGAGCCGATAGACACCGACGGCGAGGGAAACCCGCTCACGCTGATGGATATAATAAGTGTTGAGGACACCATCGCCGACGACATTGACCAAAAAATCAAGGTCAAAAGGCTGTATGAGCTGGTGGAGGATATGACCGATCCGAGGGAAAGGTCGATCCTGATAATGCGCTACGGTCTTTATTCGACTGACCCGATGACACAGCGCCAGATCGCGTCAAGGCTCGGCATATCGCGATCTTATGTCAGCCGCATCGAAAAGAAAGCCATTGAACGCTTGCGCGAGGGCTTTGGGGAATAACGGAAAAAAGGCCATCCCCCTCTCACGAGGAAGACAGCCGCTATTGCAAATCAAAAATCAGCCAACGAAAAGGACGATCAGAGTTGCGACAAGGGAAAGAATGAAGAACACAGTCGCAAGGACTTTGGTGATCCTGACGAGCTTCTGCTCAACGGTTCTGCTCTTATTTTTACCGAGGAAAGTCTCGGCACCGCCTGCGATAGCGCCCGAAAGACCTGCGGAACGACCCTCCTGAAAGAGGACGATGGCGATAAGTGCGAGCGAGGTGATGATAAGAACTATACCTAATACGATCTCATACCAATTCATGGTTGAAAACCTCCAAAAAATATTGTACTCACGAATTTTAACACATATCAGCTGCAAATGCAAGATATTTTTTAAATTCTTCTGCCAAAAAATTCATTGTATCGCCGAAAAGCGGGCGGCAATAATAGTTTTGCAGGGAAAGTCGAATTACCGTGCGTTTGCCGACTGATTCTCCGCCGCAAGCCGTTTACCGCAGCAATACAAGCGGTGAGCGGCTTTTGACTTTATTCAAAAGTCATCTGCTCCGCCTCATCCTCGCTGCTGAGCAGCGCACCGGCGGCGGGCAGATTCTTTGCCCTGTAGCGATAGGCTTTGGCGAATTCGCCCTCACGATATTTGCGGGCGCTCATCAGGCGCTGACCCTTTTTAAGCGTCATAACGCCGACGCCTATGGTATCCTTGGTAGTCTTGGGCAGAATGACAGCGGTATTGAGCAGCAGATGCCTGCCCGCGCTTGAGATAACGACTATCTCCTCGTCGGCGGCAAGCTGCATAACGGCAGCAACCGGCGATTTATCGGAGAAAGCCTTTATCAGCTTCTTGCGCTTCGTTACAGTGCGGTAAGCGTCGAGGCTTACCTTGGCGGCCTTGCCGTTCTCAAAGAAGAACATCATATAGCCGCTGTAATCGGAAGTGACCGCCATATACACAGGCAGCTCCCCATCCTCCATCTCGAGCTTCGCCGCAACATAATCGCCGAGCACGCTTGCCTTGGTGTCATCAAAGTCACAGGCGCGGCTCTTATAAACCTGACACTTATTCGTAAAGAACAGCAGTTCCGCCGAATTGGTCGTCTCAACGGTCTGGGCGATCTCGTCGCCGTCCTTGAGCTTCTGAGTGCCGCTCATTCGCAGCGAGAGCGGGGTTATCTTTTTGAAATATCCGCCCTTAGTGAAGAAAACGGTAACGGGGTATTCCGGGATATCCGGCTCCACTGTCTCCTCCTCCAGCTCCACCGAATAAATTATCTCGGTCTTGCGGGGCTTCGCATATTTCTTGACGACTTCTTTAAGCTCATAGATGATTATCTGCTTTATTCGCTTGGGATTCTCCAGAATATCGTTGAGGTCTTTTATTGCCTCCTCGAGCCTGTCGATATCCTGGAGGCGTTTGAGGATGTATTCCTTGTTGAGATGGCGTAGCTTGATCTCGGCTACATACTCCGCCTGAATCTTATCAATGCGGAAGCCTATCATCAGGTTTGGCACTACCTCGCTTTCCTCCTCGGTATTCCTGATAATGCTGATGGCTTTATCAATATCGAGCAGAATCTTTTCAAGACCTCTCAGCAGATGCAGCCTGTCGGTGGCTCGCTTGAGGTCGAACGCGGTCCTGCGGCGCACGCAGCCGCTGCGGAACTCTATCCACTCGCCGAGCAGCTCACGCACTCCGAGCACCCTCGGCATACCGTTGATGAGGACATTGAAGTTGCATGAGAACGAATCCTGGAGCGGCGTTGAAGCGTAGAGCTTCTTCATCAGCTTGTCGGGATCCGTGCCGCGTTTGACGTCAATGGTTATCTTGAGGCCGCTGAGGTCGGTCTCGTCGCGGATATCGCTTATCTCACGCAGAGAGCCTGCCTTGACCTTCTCAATTACCTTGTCGATTATCGCCTCGGAGGTTGTGGTCGGCGGTATCTCGGTTATCTCGATGCAGCTGTTTGATTTATCAAAGCTGTAGCGAGCTCTGACCTTGAAGCTGCCGCGGCCTGTATTATAAATTTCATCCATTGCCGCCTTGTCATAGACAAGCAGTCCGCCGCCTGCAAAATCAGGGGCTTTGAGGGTCTCCGAAACATCGAATTTCGGGTCTCTGAGCAGTTCAATAGTTGTCTTACAGACCTCTTCAAGGTTAAACGAGCATATTGAGCTTGCCATACCGACCGCAATACCCGTGTTGGCGTTTACGAGCACGCTCGGGAACGTGACAGGCAGCAGAGCCGGCTCTTTCATGGAATTATCGAAGTTATCGACCATATCCACTGTGTCTTTATCAATATCGGCAAAGAGCTCGGCGCATATCTTCTCGAGCTTCGCCTCCGTGTACCTCGAGGCAGCCCACATCATATCGCGTGAGAACGCTTTACCGAAGTTGCCCTTTGAATCCACATAAGGGTGCAGCAGCGCCTCGTAGCCTTTTGACAGGCGCACCATTGTGTCATAAATTGCGGCGTCTCCGTGGGGATTCAGCTGCATGACCTGGCCGACTATCTTTGCGGACTTGGCCCTTGCGCCCGTGAGCAGACCCATTTTATACATCATATAGAGAATCTTGCGGTGCGAAGGCTTGAAGCCGTCTATCTCGGGGATCGCGCGGGACATGATAACGCTCATGGCATAGGGCATGAAGTTATTCTCGATAGTATCGACTATCTTTTGATCGACCACCTCGCCCGCGCCGAAAATATGCGTCTTGTCATCGAGCTGACGAAGTGACGATCCTATATCTTTTTTTGACTTTTTTGCCATAAAATTTCTCCGTCCGTTAATTATGAAACATCGGTCAGATCAAGATAGAGATGACCGTTTTGGGCGATATAATCCTTTCTTCCTGCGAGATCGTCACCGAGCAGCAGGTCGAATTTCTGCGCCATTTCCTCCGCCATTGACGGCTCAATCTTTATAAGCCGCCTCGTTGAGGGATTCATAGTCGTGAGCGACATCATCTCGGGGTCGTTCTCACCGAGACCCTTGGAGCGCTGGATGGAGAACTTCTTGCCGCCAAGCTGAGAAACGACGTCGGCCTTCTCCTTCTCCGTATATGCAAACCATGTCTCGTCGCCGCAGGTTATCTCATAGAGCGGCGACTCCGCGATGAACACCTTGCCCTCGTTGATAAGCGTCGGCATCAGTCGGTATATCATGGCGAGTATCATAGTCCTGATATGGAAGCCGTCCACGTCGGCATCGGTGCAGATGATTATTTTATTCCAGCGAAGCATATCGAGGTTGAATGAAACAAGATCTTTGCCTGATTTCGGCTTTGACTTGACCTCGACCCCGCAGCCGATAACTTTGATAAGGTCAGTGATTATATCGCTCTTGAATATGCGGTCATACTCGCATTTGAGGCAGTTGAGTATTTTGCCTCGCACGGGCATTATCGCCTGGAATTCGGAGTTCCTTGACTGCTTACAGGCGCCGAGAGCGGAATCACCCTCAACTATAAACAGCTCGCGCACGGAGGTATCCTTGCTGCGGCAGTCGACGAATTTCTGAATTCTGTTTGTAAGGTTGCTGACATTCTGTATCAGCGACTCCTTGATGCCCTGTCTCGTTTTCTCCGCCTTGACGCGGGAGCGCATATTGATGAGCACCTGATTGCCTATCTTCTCGGCCTCAAGCGGATTCTCAATAAAGTATATCTCAAGCTGATGCTTGAGGAACGCCGTCATGGAATCCTGAATGCCCTTGTTATTTATCGCCTTTTTGGTCTGATTCTCATATGAGGTCTGGGTCGAGAAGGACGAAATGACTATCGCAAGGCAGTCCTCTATATCCTGGAAGCTGATCTTTGAGTCGCTTTTTTGATACTTGTTATTCTGTTTAAGATAAGAATCTATCTGCGAGAGGAAAGCCGCTCTTGTGGCTTTCTCAGGCGAGCCGCCGTTCGCAAGATAGCTCGAGTTGTGATAGAATTCCTTGAACTGCACCTTGTTGGAGAAGGTAACGACCACGTTGGTGACGAGCCTGTATGTGCCGAGGTCCTCACGGTCGCGGCATTCTGACTCGTTTTTCCAGCTCTGTATCCCGGTCAGGGCGTCGTTGCCGACGCGCTCGGCGATATAATCCTCTATGCCCTTTTCATAATAATACTCGTAGGTCTCAAAGCCCTTGCCGATCTGATCTTTGAGTATGAAGCGCACGCCCGCATTAACGACGGACTGATGGCGCAGCATATCCTGAAAATACTCGAGAGGTATATCAATATCTGTGAAAACTTCAAGGTCGGGACGCCATTTGATGCGGGTACCGGTATCCCTCTTGGAGTAAGGCTCCTTGACCATCTCACCGTCGGGCTTGCCCTTTTTGAAATTAAGCGTGTACTTGAATCCGCCGGTGTGTATCTCGGCCTCCATGTATTCGGAGGCATACTGCGTGGCGCACAGACCGAGGCCGTTTGTGCCGAGTGAGAATTCATAGCTGCCGCCCGAGCTGTTGTCATACTTGCCGCTGGCATAAAGCTCGCAAAAAACAAGCTCCCAATTGTAACGCTTCTCTGTATTGTTATAATCGACGGGCAATCCCCTGCCGAAATCCTGCACCTCGACGGATTTATCGGCAAAGCGAGTAACGATTATCTTGTCACCGTAGCCCTCCCTCGCCTCGTCGACGGAGTTCGAGACTATCTCAAACACGGCGTGCTCGCAGCCGTCAACGCCGTCCGAGCCGAATATAACGGCGGGCTTCTGGCGAACTCGCTGCTCCTCCTTGAGGGCGACTATGCTGTCATTGTTGTACTGAGGCTTTTTAGCCATTGGTCATCCTCCAAAACTCGAATTTTTACCGGTATCATTATACCACATCTTGAAGCAATGTCAAGAAAAACACAATTTGTAGCCTTTTTTCGACAAAAAGAGCCGCCGCAAACGCGGCAGCCCGTATAAACCATAACCCAAATCAAAAGACAATCTTTTTTCTTTTGCCGTTTTTACCGACGGGATATTCCTTGACCCTGATAACATAATCGAGATTGATAACCTCATCGATGCCGGAGGCCCTGACGGTTATCCAATTCTCATTCAGCGAAGTGATAACGCTATTGATACTTGTGCCGCTCGACGCCGAAATATACACAATACAGTCCTTACCGACAAATCCGGAAATAAGCTCGTTCATTCTGATCCTTCTCCTTTTCTTTTTCTTCATTATCACCCTGCGGATAGTTGCGCTTCGCTCAAAAGAAAGCCACAGAAGCAATAAAAGAGCGATAAAAACCGTGAAATATGAAGGCCCCATACCTCAGCCGTCCTTTCTCTGCATACGCAGATACGCGCCCGCGGGCACATCGGCAGAACAGGCAAACGAGAGCTTCATCATCGGGTGCGGTGCGTTCTCAATAGCTTCGCCGTCCTCATTTCTGAGGTCGCTGACCGTCACTTTGACAGGCTCAACGCCTTTTATCATTATTTCAAGCTCGTCGCCCTCAAAAAAGCGGTTGCGCTGAGAGGCATATAGCCTGCCGCCCTCGCATCTCTCGGCAACGGCGGCAACATCCCACTCGCGCACATAACCGCCGCCGTAATATATGCTTGCGTCGTCAGACGGCGAGTCGAAATAGAAGCCTGTGCAATACTGCCTGTTGCTCATCTTGCGGGGCTCGTCAAGTATCCACTGCGCGGGCTTATAATCACGCGAAAAGCCCGACGCGAAATAGCCGTCGAGGGCGCAGCGATAGGCATTGACGACCGAAGCGGTGTAATAAGCCGATTTGGCTCTGCCCTCTATCTTGAAGCTGTCGATGCCCGCCTCGGCAAGCTCGGGGATATGCTCGATAAGGCACATATCCTTTGAATTCATTATGTAAGTGCCGCTCGCATCCTGCTCAACAGGGAAGAATTCGCCTGGGCGTTTCTCCTCCTGAAGCGAATATTTCCAGCGGCAGGGCTGAGCGCAGTCCCCTCTGTTGGAATCCCTGCCCGTCAGATAATTTGACAGTAGACAGCGGCCTGAGAAGGACACGCACATCGCCCCGTGGACGAAGCACTCAATTTCAAGTTCCTTGGGCGTTTTGGCGCGCAGCTCCGCTATCTCGGCGAGTGAAAGCTCTCTCGCCGTGACAATGCGGTTTGCGCCGAGCTCATAGAATGCGTTCGCGGCGGCGTAATTTGTGATACCCGCCTGTGTGGAGATATGGATATACACATCGGGGGCGTATTTTTTAGCGAGCTTCAGAACGCCGATATCGGTGATGATGAAAGCGTCAACTCCGCTCTCGGCGGCATACTCAATAAATGATGGAAGCTCGGCGAGCTCGTTATTGCGCGGCACGGTGTTGCAGGTCAGATAGACCTTTACGCCCTTTGAATGGGCGTAATCGCAGGCATTCCTCAGCTCGTCGCCGCCGAAGCTCGCAGCCGCAGTTCTCATGCCGAAGCGGTCGGAGCCGAGATAAACCGCATCGGCTCCGTATTCGACGGCAGCGGCAAGCCTCTCCGCGTCGCCGGCGGGGGCAAGCAGCTCTGGTCTGTTCATTGAAAGCATATGATCCTCCGATAATCAGTTACTGTTGGCTCGGAGCACCTTATTGCCGTTCTCATCGTGCTCAAGCTGAGTCTTTGCCATATAGATCTTGCCGTATTTATCGTGGCGGAAAAAGTAATAGTCGGTATCATCCGGGAAGAGCGCCGCTTTGATGGCGTCGTCGCCGGGATTGCATATCGGCCCCGGAGGCAGACCCTGCGAATAGTAAGTGTTATAAGGCATCTCGTAATTCACGGAGGCCGGGTCGTTGGGGGCGATATAAGTCTTGATATAATTCTCTGTCGAGTCGCAGCCGAGGGTCGGCCATGAAACGGCGTGATTGAGCCTGTTGTGGATAACGGAGGATATTTGACCCATCTGCTCGGTATTGGCGGCCTCACGCTGGATTATCGAGGCTATTATCATTATCTCATCGCGCGTATAGCCGAGCTTATCCGCCTGCGCCTGATATTCGTCGGTCCAGCGCTTATCGGATTCGCTGAGGAACTTCCTTATAACGCTGTTCGGGTCGCTGTTCTCATAGAATTCATAGGTCTCGGGGTAGAAATAACCCTCGAGAGCAAAGGTCCTGCTTGAATTCTGCGGGATCTTTGACACAAAATCATATTCAAAGGTCGTGCCCTTGAGCGAAGCTATGAGCTTGTCCTTGGAGCAAACGCCGAATTTATCAAGGCGGTCAAACATCTGATAAATAGTCCAGCCCTCGGGGAATATCAGAGTCACCGTCTCATCGGTCTTCTGTATCTCCTTAAACTCGGTCAGATAGCCCTCAAGCCCCATATTCTTTTGAACATAATAAACGCCGCTCAGGTATACGGGCGCAGCGACGGGCTTCTTTTTGTTGATATTCTTGAAGGTATCGACGAGCTTATAGAACATCTTGCAGAACAGCTTCTGCTTAACAAGCCCTTCATCGGCAAGAATATCAATTATTTCGTTGGTCGTTGCGTCATTCGGTATAGTTACAACGACATCCTCGTCACTCCTCGTTATTGCGAGCACGTCGTTTATACATGAGAGCGCAATGAGTGAGAGTACGGTGGTGCATATCAGCACGGCGGCACAAAAGACGGCGAAAGCGGAGTCAAACGCCTTCTTAACAGTCTTTTTGACGCTCTGAACCGGTCGCTGCTGCTGAGCGGGCTGACGGGGCTTGACGGGCTTGCGGTTGGAGAAATATACCTCGCCGTTATACCTCGGGCGCTGATCGTCGGCATCGAAATCCTCAATGCTGTCCTCGTCAATATGCACCTCAAATTTTTTCTTTTGCGGCACGGGATCGGGAGTAAGATTATCAAGCTCCGAAGGGTCAAGCAAGCTATCGTCATCGTCAATAATATGCACCTCAAAGGGTTGCTTGCGGCCTTTATCGTCGTTATTCATTCTGATATGCCTCCTTATGGAAAGTATATAAATCTGCGTTCTGTAAGCGCAAGGTGAATTCTGATATCATGGGGATCTGTCGGCAGGTAGTCATAAATGCAGCGTTCACGGCAGATAGCAAGAGTCGTAACCTCATGGGCGGCAAGGAATCTGTCATAATAACCGCCGCCGTAGCCGAGCCTGTTGCCCTGTCGGTCAAGGCCGAGTGCGGGCACGACGCATAATGCGCCGTCAAAGTTCTCAAACGGCTTCTTTCCGTCAGTCGCGACGGTCGGAATACCGAATTTTCCCGGGGAAAGAGAATCGAGAGAGTCTATCTGATAAAACAGCATTTCGCCGCTGTCGCAATTCGGCACCGCAACGGTCTTGCTGTCACGAAGCGCCGCATTAATGAAATCGCGGGTATCCGGTTCGCTGCCGACCGAAACATAGGTCAGAATTGAACGGGCGTTTGAATAAAGCTCGCAATTCAGCAGCGCCGCCGTCATGCGCCTGTCAAGCTCAAGCCGCTCCACTGCCGAAATGCCGTCTCTGATCGAGCGGCAAAGCCGACGGGCGGCAGATTTATCCGTCACGGGCATTGCAAAGTCGATCTGAGCGAATCGGCGGCTGCCTGACCCTTGACTTTTGCAACTATCGCAAGTCCGAAATCAACGGCACAGCCCATTCCTTTGGCGGTGATGAAATTGCCGTCGGTGCAGACAAAGCCGCTGTTGGGTATGGCTCCGATAAGGTCATCCTCAAAGCCGGGGAAGCAGACTGCTCTCCTGCCTTGCAGCAATCCCTTCCTGCCGAGGATCATCGGGGCGGCGCATATGGCGCATAGCAATTTGCCGCTCTCGGCACAGAAATCTATGAAAGAATTGACTTCCTTACTCTTTTGCAGATTGAGCGTGCCGGGCATACCGCCGGGGAGAATAACGCCCTCAAGCTCATCGTAGGGTGAAACCTCTTCAATTATTTTATCGCAAACAAATGTCATACCGTGTGCGCCTTTGACGGCGGGTTCGCCGCCGACGGAAACGGTCAGGACTTCAATACCGCTTCGCCTGATCACATCTATTGTCGCAACAGCTTCGACCTCTTCAAAGCCGTCAGCCATAAATATATATAACATAGTTTGAACCTCCTGATTAATCTAACGTCAAACCGAGATACGCATTATCAACATTTATTATCGCATCTGCCGCTTCGATTGTGAGCGGAAGAGCCTCACCGCTGCATTCAAACGCTGCGTCAAAAGCGCAGGGAGCGGAGCATGGCAGCGAAAAATTAATCGACTCACAATCGGTATTACTAAAGATATATGATGCGAATTCTGCCGTAAAATCACACGAAAAGGCGAATTCCTTTACAGTACAAACGCGGTCATTTATGCTGTAAAGCGAATATCCTTTACGGTTCTGAAACAACCTGTCACCGCCGCAAGTGCTGAGCTTTACAGCTTTATTGACGAAGTTTTTATCCCAAATGAAGCGATCACAGCTGCCGAAAGCGGCTTCACGCAGTTCAAACAGCTCAAAATCGGCATCTTTATCGTTGAAATCCTTTAATATATCCGTTTCGGAGCGGTGAACGGTAAATACTCTCCTGCCGAAAACAGGCAGGTAACTGCGCTTCTCATAGAAATCAAACAGCTCTTTTTCGCCGGGCTTCAGGCAAATAAAGGCTTGTCCCCTGTCCGCCGCCGTTCTTGCGGAGAAATCAAGCAGCTCTGTCATCAGGCCCTTGCCTCGGTGCGATTTCTTAGTGCTGGCGGCATACAGATAGTATGCAGGATATCTCTTGCCGCCAATGGACATTTCACCGCCGAGCAAGAAAAGCATTGCAGCTATCTCGCCGTCGATAACGAATACCGGCACATTTTGCGGAGTATAAAAGCTCTTGAAGAAAGCGTTTATGAAGCTCTCGTCGTCGCCGAAAGCCTCCTGCCAAAGAACGGTCATCGCAGGGATATCGTCATACAAAGAAAACCTGATCATAATTCAATGCCGAGCGCCTTTGAAACAGACTCAAAAACACGGTCGGCGATAATCTCTTTCGGGAGCGGTTTGCCGCCTTCGCCGCAGATTATCCTTGCCCAGCCGAGCTTGCGGCACGCATAGTCGGCGGCCTCGCGGCAGGAGTTGAGATAGGCGACGTCCTTCTCGTGGATATCTTTTTTAGATTCATCTCCGTGATATCTGTCTGTCATCAGCTTCTGTGAGATCTCTACAGGCATATCAAGATAGATAACGGCGTCGGGCTTCGGGATGCCCATTTTGCCGTATTCAAAGTCCTCGAGCCATTCAAGATAGCTGTCCCATTCCTCTCTCGGGGTCTTGGTGAGCTGATGATAGGCGTTAGAAGTAGTGTATCTGTCCGCAAGGAAGATGCCGCCGTTAAGGTAAGCCTCTTTCCAATAGCAGTTGTAGCTGACAAAGCGGTCAACGGCAAAGAAAGCACTCGCCGCATATGCGTTAACGTCGGTGGGCTTGCTGCCGAATCTGCCGGCAAGATACATTTTGACGGGCTCACAGGCGGGGTCGCCGTAATTCGGCAATTTAATATAATTGACATCTATATTGCGCTGAGAAAATCTCTGTTTCAGCAGCTCCTCCTGAGTGGATTTGCCGCTGCCGTCCAGACCCTCGATAACGATAAGTTTCCCTTTCATCCGCCCAACTTCCTCCATTTTACAGTACAATTATTAATATTATATCAAGGTTTTATGTACTTTTCAAGTACAAAAATCCGTTTGGGCAGCTCAAAAATCACGGGGATATGCACAGAAAACTATACATATCCCCTATATTCGGCTTATTAAAGCAGCAGCGGCTGGAGCTGAACGCCGTTGAGAGCGGCCTGCATCGACCTCTCCGTGAGGTCAAAATCACAGATAACCGATCTCGGCTTGCCGCTCGGGTCATCCTGCTTCATAGGCACAAAATAAATATTTCTTACATTCATCAGCCTGCCGATATTGGAGGCAGCGGCTGACAGCGCGTCGTTGGTGGCAAGGCCGATAAGCACGGGGCGCTCATTCCGCAGATGAGCCTTTGCCGCAAGAGTAACGGGCGTGTCGGTTATGCCGTTTGCAAGCTTTGCGAGCGTGTTGCCCGTGCAAGGCTCGATTATCAGTATATCAAGCAGCTTTTTAGGGCCTATCGGCTCGGCTGCGGTTATCGAATCAATGACCGAGCGGCCGCATATCCCCTCGATCTCGGCAATATGCTGAGCCGCCGTGCCGAAGCGGCTGTCGATGCCCGCGGCGTTAAAAGACATTATCGGCACTATCTCCGCCCCGCCGCCTTTCAGCAGCCGCATCTGCTCAACGGCTCGGTCAAAAGTGCAGAAGGATCCGCAAAGAGCGAATCCGACGGTTAGCTTACTCATATTCTCTCTCCTTGAGGATATTTATAACACCGTCCGCAATTATCCTGCCGGCTGTTTTCGGCGCTGTCTTGCCCGGCAGCGACGAGCATTGAAGAGCATTGATCCCCAGCTCGTGAGCCGCGGCGAAATCGGTGCCGTAAGGGGCCGACGCCACGTCGATTATCAGGCAATCCGGGCGCACGTTTTTAAGTATTTTGCGGTCAATGACCTGTGCGGGCACGGTGTTGATTATTATATCGTATCTGTCGGCGGACTTATAAAAATCGCTTATAAGACACCCTCCGAGGCCGTTGACGGCGGCAAGAGCTATAGCGCTCGGGCGGCGCACGCACACGGTCACATCAGCGCCGACGGCGGAAAGCACATCCGCCGTTACCTTACCGATCCTGCCGTAGCCGAATACGGCGCATTTACTCGAATGAACGGTGTATTCAATATTCTCGAGCATTGTTTTAAGTATGCCCTGAGCGGTAGGCACGGAATTCATGACCGTGACATCCTCGCGTTCAAAATAGTCATACACCTCGTCGCAGCGCTTCTCGAGCCTCGCTCTCATGCTGTGGCTGAGCATACCCGCGAATATCGGCTGATCTTTGTGAAACATAGCCGCCATTTCGTCAAACGTCTCCTTGACGGGGACTATAGAAAAAACATATCTGCCGTCACGGGTCACGGGCAGCGGCAGGATGACGGCGTCCGCCGCCTCAACGGCGCTTTTTAGCTCCGTAACGCACTTCCTGGCCCTCTCCGGCAAGCCGTAGACCGCAATGTTAAACCCTCTCTCTTCAAGATAATCCGCCATATACAGCTGCCTGCTGTCGCCGCCGATAATGAGCAGATCCTTTATCTTTTCCATATTTACACCCCCCTTTTGTAACCGTCGACCGACCCGTTTAGGCACGGCCGCCGATTACCTCGGTTTAACACTAATCATTTTATGTGCGTAGAATTATACTGTTACCGTGAATATCCGTCGGCGCGAGAAATCAAAAAAGCTGCAAATAATGAAAACTTTCTCTTTATTTTTTCAAAGATATGTAATATAATATTTTTATAACTCTGTCTTGCAGCCCTTCGGGTTGAGAACGACGACGAAAGGAAATTGCGATGAAAGAAATTGATGCGCTCCTCAAAAGCGTTAAAAGGATACATTTTATCGGCATCGGCGGCTCGGGAATGTGCCCGATAGCCGAGATACTGCACAAGGAGGGCTATCTGCTCAGCGGCTCCGACAACAACGAAACCGACACTCTTGCCCGCATACGCTCGCTCGGCATACCCGTCGTGCTCGGTCAAAAGGCGGAGAATATCGAGAGCGCTCAGATGATAGTCTACACCGCCGCCATACTGCCCGATAACCCCGAGCTTGTGGCCGCAAAGGCATCGGGCATCCCCACATTTGAACGCAGCGTAGTGCTCGGCGCCATCACCCGCCTTTACCCCGACTGCATCTGCATAAGCGGCACTCACGGCAAGACCACCTCAAGCTCGATGCTTACGCAAATTCTCATTGAGGCGGGCTTCGACCCCTCGGCCGTCATAGGCGGCAAGCTGCCGCTCACGGGCACAAACGGAATTGTCGGCCACAGCAAGCACATGGTCTGTGAAGCGTGCGAATTCTGCGACCATTTCTTACAGCTCTCGCCCGATATCGCCGTGATACTGAATGTTGACGAGGATCACCTCGAATACTTCAAAAATCTCGATAATATCAAACGCTCCTTTGCGAAATTCGCTTCAATGGCGACAAAGGCGGTCATATATAACGGCGACGACGAGAACACCTGCTCGGCCGTTGCCGCCGCTGAGACCGACGGCAAGCAGCTTATAACCTTCGGCCTCGGCGAAAAAAATAACTTCCGCGCCGTCAATATCACGAGCAGCAGAGAATATGATTCATATGATCTCGTCAAGGACGGAGAAAAGCTCGGCAAAGTCACGCTCTCAGTTCCCGGTGAGCACAACGTATATAATTCTCTCGCCGTTATTGCTGCGGCTATGCTCACGGGCGCCGACTTTGAGCAATGCGTTAAGGGGATAGAAGATTTTCACGGCGCAGGCAGGCGATTTGAGAAGCTCGCGGAGATAGATGGCATCACGATAGCCGACGACTACGCCCATCACCCGAGGGAGCTTGAAGTTACGCTCAAAACTGCAATGAATATGGGATACCACAAGGTTTGGGCGGTATTCCAGCCTTTCACCTACTCAAGAACGGCTATACTCTTTGATGACTTCGTCAGGGTGCTCCAGATCCCGGATCACTGCATAATGACCGAGATAATGGGCTCGAGGGAGGTCAACACCTATGATATATACACCTCACAGCTTGCCGAGAAGATACCCGGCAGCGTGTGGTTCAACACCTTTGAAGAAGTGGCGCAATACGCCGTTGACCATGCCGAGAACGGCGATCTGATAATCACCCTCGGCTGCGGCGATATATATAAAGCGGCAAAAATCATGATTAAAAAATTAAAGGAAAGGGCGGCTGAGTAATGAAATATACAGTCAACCGTACAAACTTCAACGACTTTTCGATCTATGAGCTTAACAGGCGCGAAGGCAGAGCCTACACGATCCCCTATTCGAGCAAAGAGACGCTTGCAAAGACCGCATTCAAAAAAGAGCGCTACTCCTCGGATATAGTCAAGGTGCTCTCGGGCAAATGGGATTTTAAATACTACGCCTCCAACAAGGAGCTCCCCGATGTCATTGACACCGATTCACTCGCTTTCGATGAAATAACCGTTCCGTCGACATGGCAGAGGACCGGCTACGACAGCCCCGCTTACATCAATTGCCCCTATGCTTTTGACGACAAGCCCCCCTACGTTCCCAATGAGCAGCCTGTCGCTGTATATAGGAAGAAGTTTGAAGTCGACGGCAACGCGGGCAGCTATATCATAGCTTTCCTCGGCGTCGTGCCCTGCATTGACCTCTATATAAACGGCGAATTCGTCGGCTACGGCGAGGGCGCGCACAACACCTCTGAATTCGACATCACAAAGCACCTCAAAAAGGGCGAAAACGAGCTTTTCGCCGTGATACATAAGTGGTCAAACGGTACTTTTCTTGAGTGCCAGGATATGTTCAGGGAGAACGGCATTTTCAGAGACGTGCTGCTCTATCAGATGCCCGCCGCATACATTAACGACCTCTATTACCGCACCAAGGAGACTTCAAAGGGCTGGGAGCTGACCGTCAGCGCCGATATCGCTTCGCCATCCGACGGAATGACCCTCCGCACCGAAATTTATGACGGCAAAAAGCTCATAGCGTCAAGGACCGCCGATGCAAAGGCCGATACGGTCATATCATTCAAGGGCCTTGAGGTTATCTCATGGAATGCCGAAATACCGACCCTCTACACCGCATACACCTCTCTTTACAGAGGCGATGACGAGGTTATGACGCTTCGTAACTATATCGGCTTCAAGACTGTCAAGATCAAAAAGGATGTATTCACCGTTAACGGCAAAGCCATCAAGGTCAAGGGCGTCAACCATCACGACACTCAGTATAAGACAGGCTATGTTATGAGCTTCGACGACCTTGAGAAAGACATAAAGCTGATGAAGTCGCTCAACGTGAACGCCGTCAGGACTTCTCACTATCCCCCCGACCCCGCTTTTCTTATCCTCTGCGACATTTACGGCCTCTATGTGGTCGATGAAGCAGATATCGAAACTCACGGCTGCGGCTGCGCCCCGCACAACAACATTGATCTTATCAGCCATGACCTCAAGTGGGCGCCGAGATACCTTGACAGAGTCAAGAGAATGTATCAGCGCGACAGAAGCCGCGCAAGCATCATCATGTGGTCGCTCGGCAACGAGGCGGGCGGATATGCCTGCCAGGATAAGTGCTACGACTTCCTGCACGAATGCTGCCCTGAGATACCCGTCCACTATGAGGGCGTTATCAGGACTGCTCGTCACAGCTACGACGTGGTATCCGAAATGTATACAAACCACGCAAATGTCGAGAGATGCGGCAAGCACACAAGAGGCAAGCGCTACACCCCGAAGCCCTTCTTCCTTTGCGAATACGCTCATGCAATGGGCGTAGGCCCCGGCGGACTTGAGGAATATTGGCAGATATTCTATAAATATCAAAATCTCATGGGCGGCTGCATTTGGGAATGGGCGGATCACTCGGTCTACCACGCAAACGGCAAGCTGAAATACACCTATGGCGGCGACCACGGCGAATGGAGACACGACGGCTGCTTCTGCGTTGACGGCCTTGTCTACCCCGACAGACGCCTGCACACCGGCGCAAAGGAAATGAAGAATGTCTACCGCCCCGTCAGAGCCGAATACTCGGACGGAAAGCTGACCTTCACCAACACCAACAGATTTAAAAATTCATCATACATAACCGCAGTCTGGGAGGCGGTCAAGGACGGCAATATCCTCATCGCCGCAGACGAGCTGACCCTCGATATCGAGCCGGAGCAGAGCAAGACCTTTGATATAGATTTCAAGATTCCCGACGGCTCCTGCGACTGCCACATCAACGTCTATTATTATGCGGGTGAGGATGAGATAGCCTTTGAGCAGCACGCTGTCAAGGAGGACTATGTCTGCAAATCCGCTGCCGAGAGCGGCAACATATCCGTTGACACCACCGCCACGACCTGCAAGCTCTCGTTCGGCGACGGCAGCGTTACCTTCTCCCCTCTTTCGGGCGAAATGACAAGCTATATCCACTCCGGCAAGGAGCACGTCAACCAGTCACCCGCCGCTTTCAAGGGCTTCCTGCCGAATATCTACAGGGCGTTTCTTGACAATGACACGCACTACAGAGACAAATGGATAGCTGCGGGTTATGACGATTACGCCTGCGTATGCAGCAAATTTGACGCAACTGTTGAGGACGGCAAGGCAGTTGTGACCGTTGACTACCGCCTCAAGAGCGCCAAGAGCATCAGACCGCTCGGAAAGGTCAAAATAGTCTACACCGTATACGCAAACGGCGTTATTGATGTAAAGGCGTTGTTTGAGCCTGTCAGCCACAAGCTGCTCTCCGCTCATATGCCGAGATTCGGTCTCACGCTCGAGATGCCCGAGTGCTTTGGCAATGTTCAATACTACGGCATGGGCAAGGAAGAGAACCTGAGCGACCTTTACGCTCAGTCGATCATCGGCATATATGACACCACCGTTGCCGAGATGCACGAGCCCTATATCAGACCGCAGGATGCCGGCAACCGCTGCAAGGTGAGATACCTCACCCTCACCGACGACGAGGGCTACGGCCTCAAATTCGTCTACAAAGGCAGCTATTTCAACTTCAATGCAAGAAATTACACCCAGGGGCTGCTCCAGAAAGCGAAGCATCAGGAGGATCTGCACAACGAGCACACCGTAGCAGTCAACATTGACGGCTTCACCAGAGGCACGGGCACGGCAAGCTGCGGTCCCGACATTCTCAAGCAGTTTGAAGTTAACGGCAGCAAGGGTCTTGAATTTAATTTCACCGTTATCCCGATGAAATAAACCGAATAAAACAGCGAAGCCGCCGGGTGAACCGGCGGCTTTATTATATCCTATGCTGTTTTTAATACCAAATGAAGCCGAGCAGGAAGATGCGTATGAGCATCTGCCACCATGTGTATTTCACCGTGATCTTGCACTGCTCCTCGATATCCGTACCGACAACGTGCATGGTGATAACCGCCGTGCCTTTGCCGACCGCCTTATAAGAGCCGTCCTTATCGACCGTAACGACCGATTCATCGGAGGAGGTGTATTCGACGAGCGAGGGATCCTCGGTTATCGTGTTGAGCTTTCCGACAGACTTGTAATAAATCACTAACTCACGATCCGGCAAACGTGCGGCAAGCTGCCACTGCGCGGTGAGGGTCATATTCTCATCGGGCATGATCGCAGGAATTTCTTTATCCCAACCGACAAATATATAACCCGCTCTTGTCGGATTAGACGGTGCGATTATTGCCGTGCCGTAATCCTGAGTTATGGGCGCAACGGCAGTTCCGCCGTTTGAGTCAAAAGCAATGGTATACTGATTGATCAGCCAATGCGGATAGAGGGTGATCGTCTCGCCCGCATTCACAGTTAAGTTTTGAACGCTCCGACCCGGTGCATAACTGACCCCCGAGCAATCCTCGGTCGGATTCCAGCCGACAAGCGTATATCCTTCACGGGTGACACTGTCGGCATCGGGCAGCGTGAACGGCACACCGTAGGTGCAATCAAACACGCCGTATCCGACGCAGTTGACCTTGTATTCGATCGGCTTCCACACCGCGGTCAGCACCGAAACGGACTGCGGAACGCTTTCGCCCGGGGCGTAGGTATTCTCGCCGTCGCTCCAACCTCCAAACGCATAGCCGACAGGCGCAGTCAGACACTCTTTTGCGGGGGCGGTGAAGCTCTCGCCGTTTTTCACAATGATATTTATACTGCCCTCGCCGTTAAATTTTTTACCTCCGAGGTCAAGGGTAACGATTTTAAGTGCGTCAGCGCCGAGTGACTCCGCATTCATAACTTCAAGCACGGGGCGATATGCACGTTTAGCGCTTTCAGGCGCTCCCCACAGCTGATTACTAGCCATACGGAAGCTTCTGAAGCTGTTTTGATCCTGGTCTAGGTAGGTGTCCTGCCCCCAAACATAGGAATTGTTTTCCGACATTTTAATGAAGTCGGAGTTTTTGTCAAGGATCTGCTGCCAATCGTTATTAGCAGGAAGACCGATCTTATAATCGTCAAAGTCCTGGAAACTGCCTATGGAGGGAGCACGAAGAGTATATGTTACGCCACTCAAGGTGCAGGTTTTGCCGAAGATAAGACCTGCGGAGTTCAGATCCGTCCATTTAACATCGACGGTGAGTAAATCATCCGCGATAAACAGGCTGTGCGGGTATGCGTAGCCGTACTGCGCGTCTTTATCGGCAGCCTTTGCAGCCTCCTCTGATGAGGACACTACGCCGACTGACGCAGGTTTAAGCACGTAGGCATTCACCGTACCTGTATAAATGAAAGGAACATAATGGAATGTGGTGTCGGGAAGCAGATCGTTCGGCGTGCCGACAACGCCCATTGCAGACAGGTCAAAATAGTATCTGCCGCCGGGCATGAGTTTAAACTGCTCGCTGACCGTCCACCCCGCATACAGTGTGATATCCTCTGTCACGCTCTTTGTGAAGTCATAGGCCTGCGTGCAGGCTTCGTCAGTGTACCAGCCTGTGAAATCATAGCCGTCCTTTGTCGGGTCGTCGGGTCTGAGCGCCGCCGCACCGCTCTGCAAAACCTGTTTGGCGTATTCGCTTTCTCCGTTTTTATATGTTACAGTGATGCCGGAGATACGCCCGCCATATTTTTCACCGACTGAGATCCCGCCGTAGAAAATACCATGCTCGATCGTAGCTTCGTAATCCACTCTCGTCTCGCCACGGAAAGCAGTAATGCCGCTCTGTCCGGCGGCGGATTTGATCCTGCCTTTCTCTTGAACAAGCACATATCCGTCCACTTCGCCGCCGTTGGCGTTCATTATAGCACCACTGGTCAGATATACGCCGTCTTTGCCAATCGAAGCAGCGGTGCATTCCTTGATAACACCGCCGTTCATATTGAATGTGCCACCGAAGGCAAGCACAGCGCCGAGATGCGCAGCGTAGCAGCCGATTATCAAGCCGTCATTCATAGTGAATGTGCCGCTTCTTATCTCAACAGCGCCCGCTGAGCCCTGGCAGCCGACGAAGCTGCCGCTATTCATAGTAAGCGTGCAGTCTTCTTTGACATGTAACGAATAGTTAGAAATGATGCCGCCCTTGGCAATCAGATCACCGTTCTCCTCGTCCAAAACCCACAGACCGCCGCCGTAAAGATTAAAGAACTTATGCTCGGTATCCGGGTTGCTGTCGATAATCGTCAAATCACCTGTGACCTCAATGTCTCCGCAGGCACGTTCCGGATTGTAATACCGCAGAACGTGACCGTTAAGGTCGAGAGTCATCGCGCGCTCGACGGTAAGATTTCCGTTAAATGTGATGCTCGCCGTGAGCCGAACTGTGTCATTTCTAATGTCCGCAAGCGCATCGACCAGCTCCTGCGCCGTTGCGACATTCTTAACGGTCTCGCCCTCGGCAAATACGCCTTTCGGCATAAAGCAGAGCGCCATACATAGGGTGAGCAGGATGCTAAAAATTCTTTTTTTCATCTTGTTACCTCCGTTTCACCGTCTCACGACAGCTTAAATCATTTTTTTCAACACTACAGTGTTTATATTAATTATATTAGAGAACATTGGAAAAGTCAAGTTAATTGTTCCTTAAACCCAATGGGATTTCAGCCTTAAACAAAACTATCGGCAACGACCGTTACCGCCGCTGTCGATAGTTTTTCACAGCTTCAAATGAAACAGCGCTTATTAATTTGTCAATTGTTTACATAAGGTTTTATGTTATTCTCAAAATTGCCGGTCGAGACAAAGCTCTCGTCGGTTCTGAGAACTTCGCCCCATTTGAGAGCTATCTCCTCATAGCTGTCGTTGCGTACATCGGCGTTGGTGATAACGTCGGTCTTGCCGCCGTACAGATACCATTCAGAGGTCTCCGCACCCCAGCCCGTGCCCTTATATGACCAAATCGTCCAGCTATAGTTCCATTTATTCATCGTGCCGAGGATAGCGTCCCAGGTTGCGCTGCCGAGCGACTTGAATTCGCCGACATAGAGAGGAACATTATAGGGATAAAGCAGAGCGGTGAAAAGCAGGAGCTTGAAGCCGAAATTAGTCTTATTATAAAAATGAAGCTGATAAACCACGTTGCTCCAGCCCATTAACCACGGGGCGGGCAGGTTATAGAGCCTCCAGATGCCCTCCATGGTGATGATATGGTCGTTGTCAACGGATCTCACGGCGTCATACAGACGGCTGTAGAGAGATATAGTCTTGAGATTGTTCTTTTCGATATACGATGCAACATCGCACATCGGCTCATTGAGCAGGTCATACATAGCGACGGCAGGATTGCCGCTGTAACGCTCCGCAACGGCGACCCACAGCTCTATAGTGAGCTTGCGCCACGCCTCGGCCTGTTTAGTCAGCTTGAAGAGCCCGCAGGAATTGATCTTGCCGCAATGCTCCTTGTTATTCTGATATCCGGGTGCGCCGTGAAGGTCGAGGATGACATAAATCCCCCTCTTGCCGCACTCCTCAACCACCCAGTCAAGGCGGCTGAAATCCCATTCGCCGTTCTCGTCGAGTATCTTAGTGCCCTTATCGTCATAATAGAAATTACGGTACCAGAAGGGAACTCGGACGCAGTTGAAGCCCATGGAGGCGATATTGTCGAGGTCGACCTCGGTTATCCAATTGTCGGCGTAGGTGTTGAGCAGCTCATAAGCCTTCTCAACTCCGAAACGCTCGGTAAGCACCTCAAAGGTGGTTATATTATCCACAGAATTCTCAACCGGACACATCCACTCCTCCTGAATGAGCCATGCAACGAGATTAACGCCTCTGAGCGAAACCTCCTGCCCTTTCCTGTTAACTATCTTTCTGCCGTCGGTCTGAAGGAAATCATCGTCGGTTATCGGGTGTCCGAGGGTGACTATAACCTCGCTGCTGTCGTTTGCGGCAAGGCTGCCGACGCTGAACGAACTGATAACCACCGTTAGTGAAAGCACGGCTGCAATAATGCGAAGAACGTATCTCCCGACCGTGCGGGATCTGTAAGTATTTTCCGAAAGTTTCAAAACAGTTCCTCCCGTTTACATAGCGGTCAGCTGACCGCCGAAAAATGAAAGTGAAAATACCCCCGAGCGATCGGCTCGGGGGCGATCGTTTGATTTATTATTTGGTGCCGAAGATCCTGTCGCCTGCGTCACCGAGACCGGGGACGATATATCCGTGTTCGTTAAGATGATCGTCAAGAGCGGCAACATAGATATCGACGTCGGGGTGAGCCTTCTGAAGAGCGGCAAGCCCCTCGGGAGCGGCGATAATCCCCATGAATTTGATATCCTTGGGGTTGCGCTTCTTTATCTGGGTGATAGCGTCGATTGCCGAGCCGCCGGTGGCAAGCATCGGATCAAGGACTATAACCTCACGCACCTCTATATCGGCAGGCAGCTTGCAGTAATACTCAACCGGCATAAGGGTTTCGGGGTCTCTGTAAAGGCCGATATGACCGACTCTTGCGGAGGGAACGAGCGCAAGCACGCCGTCCACCATGCCGAGACCGGCTCTTAGGATAGGAACGAAGGCGAGCTTCTTACCGGCGAGCACCTTAGTCTTGGCGACCGCGACGGGAGTCTTTATCTCGGTGTCTTTAAGAGGAAGATCTCTGGTTGCTTCGTAGCAGATAAGGGTTGCTATCTCGCTGACAAGCGCTCTGAATTCCTTTGAACCTGTCTTTTCGTTCCTGAGGATAGTCAGCTTATGCTGGATGAGGGGATGATCCATAATCATTACTTTTGCCATTTAAATAACCTCCGATATATTTAATTGTTAATTAAAACCTGTTTTCAAGCTCAGTTATCTGAGCGATCCTGCGAGCGTGGCGCTCCTCGCCGCTGAACGGCGTATCGAGGAAGATATCGACAAGCTCGATAGCTTTCTCGGGAGTGACCACTCTGCCGCCGAGGCAAAGCATATTTGCGTCGTTATGCAGCCTTGTCATCTCGGCTGAGAATGCGTCCGAGCAGCAAGCCGCTCTGATGCCTCTGACCTTGTTCGCCGCCATGGAAATGCCGACGCCCGTGCCGCAGAAAAGCAGACCGAGGCTGCATTCGCCGCTCGCTACGGCCTTTGCCGCAAGCTCGGCGTAGACGGCGTAATCGGTGGATTCAGGCGTATAAGTGCCGAAATCCTTATACTCGATTTTCCTCATATCAAGATGATCCTTGATGATGTTTTTAAGCTCAAGACCTGCATGGTCGCAACCTAAAGCTATCATGTGTTTACTCCCTTTCTCAATTTAAGCTCACGCTCTGCCTGCGGCGGTCTGAGATAGACCGGAACAAGCTCCGAAGCAGGGCGAAACAGCTCATTATTATCCTCAGCGGCCGCGGCAACGCCGTAAGCGCGCTGATATCTTCTGTTCTCTGCGGCGAGATGAACGGCGGGAAGCCTGCCGCCGAATGCTGCAAAGCAAAGCTCGGCGCCGTCGCCTGCAAGATATATCTTTTTGTTATAGCACGCAAGGTCGGCTTCAAGCTCGGCTATAGGCACCGCTTTATCCTCGCAAATACGCGCAACCTTGCCGCCCGAGCACTCAAAAAGAGCGGTATAGACCTGATTGCAGCGAGCGTCCATAGCGACGCAGACAAGGCAATCGTTATCGGCAAAATTATAAGCGGCTGAGAGCAGAGTAGAAACGCCTGCGCAGGGTTTATCGCCACTGAGGGCAAGCCCCTTGACGGCGGCAACACCTATCCTTATACCCGTGAATGAGCCCGGACCGACGTTGACGCTCAGGGCATCTATATCGGCGAAGCTCATATCCGCCTGGGTCAGCGCATTATCGACCATTGGCATCAGCGTGCGGCTGTGGGTCAAAGCGGCGTTGACAAAGCATTCGCTTATCAGCCTGCCCCCCTCGGTCACAGCGACGCTCGCGGTCTTTGCAGAGGAATCAATCGCTAATATTTTCAAGAATTTCAGCTCCGATTATTTCGATTTGGCGTTCATAGGGGTCGTCGCATTTGGTGATAGTGACCCGAACGCAATCCTGTGGGAGAATAGCTTCGATATTCTCGCTCCACTCGATGATGAGGGTCGCCCCCGCATCAAGGTAGTCAAAATACCCCGTGGAGTAAAGATCGTCCCAGCCCGTTATACGGTACATATCAAAATGGCAAAGCGCTTTTTTGCCCGAACGGTACTCGTTGACAAGCGCAAAAGTAGGGCTTGTGACCTCGGCATCAATGCCCATTCCACGGGCGAAGCCTCGCACAAACGCCGTCTTGCCGGCTCCAAGCTCGCCGAAAAGCGCCACGACCGAGCCGACCTCCACAGTCTTTGCAAGCGAAAAACCGATATTTTCGGTCTCCCTTGCGCTGCGGGAATAATAAATTGCCATACTGCACCACCTTAATTAAGACCATAGCGCATTATATCACAAAGGCGGACGTTTTTCAACATTAAGATGGCAAAACTTCAAAAAAATTCGGCGAGCCAAAGCACGCCGAATATAAATCAATACCGCTCTACAAGAGCATTTATCATATCGGGGACGTTGGTGATAATGCCATCAACGCCGCAGTCAAGCATTCTCTTGGCGATGCCGTCGCCGTCGACGGTCCAGACATTGATACCTATCCCGTTGTCATGGAGCTTTTTAACATAATGCTTGTTGACAAGGCTGAAATGCGGGTGCAGATATTCCGCGCCTATCTCCTTGGCGAATTCAACATAGCCGAAGAGCATCTTCTTATAGGTGATCTTCCTGTCGGGGCTGTAGAGGAAACCCGTCTTGCACGCGGGGTCAAGCCTCTTACACTCCACAAGAAGCTCGGGGCTGAAGCTCGAAATAAGCAGCTTATCAAAGAGTCCGTGCTCCTTAACTGCGGCAAGGGTTTCTTTGACTATCCCCTTTTCGCCGCTGAGAGGAGTTTTAAGCTCTATATTCATTATCTCGATATCCGCCGTCGCACAGAGGGTGAGAAATTCATCGAGAGTCGGGAGCTTGGTGCCCCTGAATTCGTCATGGAAGTATGAGCCGAAATCATAAGAGCGAAGCTGCTCCAGAGTCATGTCGGAGATAGCGCCGATGCCGTTTGAAGTCTCGTCGATCGTGTAGTTATGGCAAATGACCGGCACGCCATCCCTTGACATATGTACGTCGGTCTCAAAGCCGTCAACGCCTATCTCAAGCGACTTCTCGAAAGCGGGAATGGTATTTTGCGGCGCCTGCTTATTGGCGCCCCTATGGGATATAACTTTGCAAACAGACATAATATCACCTTTCTATAAATACCGATATCAGCAAAACAGAGTGCAGCCCATTTTTTTGAAATTCTCAATCATTTCATGCGCCTTTTCCTCCGTTAAACCGAAATACTTACAAAGGCAGCTTATGCACATGAATTCCTCGGCGCCTCGGTTGACCATTTTCTTATGGAAACCGATATCGTCGTTGGTCAGCTCTTTTTCACACGAAATGCAGTATTCCATGTCACTTCGCCAGCTTGCAGATGTAGCATTCGCAGTCGTGAGCGGCGATCTTGCGGCGCATGAATTCCTTCTTGACGCCGAGATTTTTGCCTGTGAATACGTCCCTCATCTCAAGGCCGTAGCCGGAGGCGGCAGGAATGCCGATATTCTCAAAATAGAATTCAACATGGGCGTCGCTCTCGCCGAAATTGACAAGCAGCACAGCTATCTCATTATCCGAAAGCAGCTTGACAAACGACTTTGCTTCGCGGGAGCCGGTGGTGCAGAATGCGGGTCTCCCCTCCTCATCCTGATTTATCCTGATGAGATCTTTATTCTTGACAAGCTCAAGCATTTTATCATTCAGATTTCTGATATCGCCGCCAAGCATGAGTGGGGCGCTGAACATACACCAAACGGCAAACTGGGTTTTATAGTCTATATCGGTGCAGCCCGAGGAGCCGACATTACCCTCGCCGTACATACCGATGGTGAGCATATCAATATCGTTGAAGCAGCCTGGTGCGGAATAAGCGAGGTTGTCGACCTGGCTGAGCGAAATATCTCTCATCGAGGGGAAAGAATCGTTGATATCGCCTGTGGAGCGATACATATGAGCGCCTGCGGAACGAATCCATGTGTTGACCTCATCGTTGCCCCAGTTACAGGCGGAAAAAAGGATCTCCCTGCCGCTCGCCTTGAGCGCCATGCCCATCTTTCTGTAAAGAAGCGGACCGTTAGCGACATTCGGCTTATAGCAGAAGTCATATTTAAGGAAATCCGCGCCGTATTCGGCAAAGGTGCGGGCATCAAGGAACTCATGGTCAAAGCTGCCGGGGTAATCGGCGCATGTACGGGTGCCGGCGCATGAATACATGCCGAATTTAAGCCCTTTGGAGTGAACATAGTCGCTGACCGCTTTCATTCCGTTGGGGAATTTGATCTTATCGGGGACTATTTTGCCGGTCTCGGGGTCTCTCTCCCTCTCGCTCCAGCAGTCGTCGATGACGAGGTAATTATACCCTGCCTCAAGCAGACCTTTCTCGACCATTGCGTCGGCGGTCTCTTTGATAACGCTCTCGTTGATATTCTCGCCAAAGGTATTCCAGGTGTTAAAGCCCATCGGAGGGGTTCTTGATAACATAAGCTCGCTCCTAACAAAAATCATTTTGAAACTGCCTGTCGGCAGCTATACAAATAAAGTTTAACATAATGCAGTCTGTTTTTCAAGGAGAAAATCAATAAATTAAGGGGCGTTTTTCCTTGACAATAAATGCACCCTGTGATAATATGTAAATATTATAAAATATAAATGCGGGTATGGCGGAATTGGCAGACGCACAAGATTTAGGATCTTGCGCCGCAAGGTGTGCAGGTTCGACCCCTGTTACCCGCACCATGATCGTCGCGGACGTTATCGTTCGCGGCGATTTTTCTTTTTAATTTATTTTTTTAGTTTTATATATCAAGATTCACGAGGGAGCTTTGATTGATTGAAAAGAGCAGATTCACTATCAGCTTCTCATCCGTCGCATAATCCGAGCGTATCCATTGAATTATTATGCCGGTGCTGCCGTTGAGGATATATGAAAAAATATACTGCTCAAGCTCTTGCGGCAGATCAATTTGCAGGTTTGTGATGAACTGTACTATCGAATGCTGCATAAATTTCGAGCGAAATTCCGGGTCCGCCGAGTCAATCAACAGCGCACGGAATTGCTTGTCATTTTCCCTTATAAATCTCAAAAATGACAGGATATATTTATGCGCCCCGATATCGTTCTCTCTGCCTATCTGCTCAAGATGCTTTTCGGTCGCTTCAAGCAGCTCCGCTTCAATTTCATTCAATAGATCCTTTGGCTCACTGTAATGGGCATAAAACGTTGACCTGTTAAGCTCCGCCCTGTCGCAAAGTTCACGCACGGAAATCTTTTCTACGCTCCCCTTCTCTCTGAGAAGATCCATCATGGCATTTTTAAACAGCATCTTAGATAGGCGCGTGCGCTGATTATTTTTTGTATTCATTACATACTCCCACCATTATCAACGATTTTGTCGGTTTAATAACAATTATAAATCAAATTGATGATTGTTAATCCGACACTATGTAGTTATAATGATAGTGTAATGCAAAAACTTTCAAAAGTCAAGAAAACAACGGAGGTAATTACATGACAAACAGATTTGTTGAAAAAAGAGCCTTCAATTCCCGACTGACTTCACCCGAGGTCACGGCAAAAGAAAAGTGGTTCGGCTATCTCATCGGTCCTGCAGGCGCGCTGCTGCTCAACGCCGTTCTCGGCACATATCTAAACGTCTACTACACTGATGTACTGAAGCTGACTACCGTGTGGGGCGGGGCGTTTCTTGCCGTCTTTCCGATCATTTCAAAGATAATCGATGCCATAACCAATGTCATCATGGGCTACATAATCGACCGAACCCACACAAAGCAGGGTAAGGCGAGACCGTGGCTGCTGCTCTCGGCGCCGCTGCTGGCCATTACGGGGATATTGCTCTTTATTGTACCTTCAGGCAATCAGACCTTGCAGATAATCTGGGTCGCCCTCTCATATAATCTTTTCTATTCATTCGCCTATACAATATTTAATATGAGCCACAATCTGATGGTGCCTCTCTCCACAAGAAACACCGAGCAGAGAGGCTCGCTCTCGGTATTCAATCAGATATCGACAATTATGATGAGCGGAATACTTGTGGCTCTTGTATTCCCGATGGTTATAATGCCTGCTCTCGGTGTTGACAAGACCAAATGGATATTTGTCATGGGCTTCCTCTCGGCTCTCGCGCTGCCTCTCACTCTTCTTGAATACTATTATACAAAGGAGAGGGTCACTCTTGAGGATGAGGGAAATGTCGAGAGCGAAAAAACACCTTATAAAAAACTGCTCAAGGCTATTTTTACGGATAAATACATGATAATAATTCTTACATATTTCTTAATTTACACTATCGGCACTCAGTTCAAGAATCTGAGCCTTGTTTACTACTGCAACTATGTTTTAGGCTCCTACAACGACGGCAAAACGCAGATGCTGATTTCCGTTATCGGCGGTATTCCGATGGGAATAGGGATTTTTGCGGTCTGGCCGCTTGCAAAGAAATTCGGCAAAAGAAACCTTACCGCCGCCGGCTTCATTCTCTATGCGCTCGGCAGCGCAATATGCTGGATATTCCCGACAAATATGGTAGTTGTGCTTGTCGGCCAATTCATCAAAAACATCGGCGGCCTCCCCTGCTCATATGTTTTCATGGCGCTGTTCGCCGATGTGCTCGATCACCTTGAATGGAAAAACGAATTTCGCTGCGACGGCATCGCAATGTCGGTTTACAACATTATCGCCGTCTCAAGCGTCGGAATCGTCACAGGGCTTTTCAACATGATGCTCGCTAAAAGCGGCTATGTTGCCCCTTCACTTATCAACGGTGTTACCGTCGCCGCCGAGCAGACCGCAATGGCCAAAAATACGATGACCTTCTTCTTTGTCGGGCTTGAAACCTTTACGGGCATTGTGCTTTTTGCGCTGCTTCTCTTCTTAAATGTTGAGAAGGATATCGGGAATAAACAGGCAGAAATCAAAGAGAGGAAAAAGGAGGGAAAAGCAGATGAAAGCAATTAATATCAAGACCGAATATCTCAAAAATCCACTCGGAACAGACATTGACGAGCCGCGGGTAATGTGGAATTGCGAAGGCGGCACGACACAGACCGCCTACAGGATCGTCGCCGATGGTTGGGACAGCGGCAAGGTAAAATCAAATGAAATGAGATGCCGCTTGCCTGTAAAATTTGAGAAAGGTAAAAGAGTCAATTTCAAAATCAAGCTGTGGGATGGGAATGACGCCGAGAGCGAATGGAGCGAGGAAGCATTCTTTGAATACGGCATCAGGAGCTGGTCGGCGAAGTGGATAACCGGCAATTATGAGGTCGATAAGGAGGGTTATGCGAGAAAAAAGAGAATCGAAAGCTCCTTTTTGGCATCGGGAATTAATTACCTGATAGAGAGCTTCAAGGAACCCGAGAAGCGTCTCCCTGTCGATTGCTTTAGAAAAGATTTCCGTACCGACGGCAATATCAGAGCGGCGCGGCTATACGCAACCGCCTGCGGGATATACTCCGCATACCTGAACGGTAAAAAAATCTCAACGCCGCTCGCTCCCGGCATAACCGATTATGGGAAACGAGTACAGTACCAGACCTATGACGTTACAGAGCTTGTAAAAGAAAGTAATGTGCTGACCATCGACCTTGCCGACGGCTGGTATCGGGGATCGACCGGCGCCTGGGGGCTTAAAAACCAGTTCGGTTGTGAAACAAAAATCCTGGCTCAACTTGAAATTACATATGAGAGCGGCGAAACGGAAACCATCGTTACCGATGAAAGCTGGCTCTGGTCAAATGACGGGCCGATACGTTTTGCGGACAACAAGGACGGCGAAATCATTGATGTAAGGCGAGCACCGAGCTATGCGGGCAGAGCAAAAGTCACCTCTCACGCTGTTATACCGACCGCTTCAAACAATGTGCCTATAGCGGAAAAGGAGACCTTTAAAGGCAAATTGACCGTCGCTCCGTCCGGCAGGCGAATTATCGATTTCAGTCAAAATATGGCAGGCTATGTTTCGTTCAAAATAAGCGCAGCGGCTGGGCAGAAGCTGACGCTCAGATTCGGCGAAATGCTTGATGAAAGCGGAGAGCTGACATTAAAGAACATTCAATGCACAAGCAAAAAGATAACCACGCCCCTCCAAAAGGTTGAGTACACCTGTAAAGACGGCGTGAACGAGTATAAAACAAACTTTGCAATTTTCGGCTTCCGATATATGGAAATAGACACGGATATTGAGGTTAAAGCCGAGGATTTTACCGCAATCGCCGTATATTCAGATATGGATGAAGTCGGCTTTTTCGACAGCTCAAACGAACTGCTCAATAAATTTGTCAAAGCAACAAAGTGGTCAACCAAAAGCAACAGCGTCGACCTGCCGACCGACTGTCCGACAAGAGAACGCCATGGCTGGACGGGTGACGCCCAGATTTTTTTCGAGACTGCCGCATACCTTTTTGACTATGCGACATTTGCCGAGAAATACACACGCGATATATACGATTGGCAGAAGCCGAGTGGCAAGCTGCCGCAAATCGCGCCATACGGCGGCGTTGATTTCTATATGTCATGGATGAACGGCTCTGTCGGTTGGGCTGACGCGGGCGTTCTAATACCGTACCGTTTTTGGAAGATATACAATGACGACTGCCTTATCCGTGAATTCTATGACAAAATGGTGAAGTACGCTGAGTTTATGATCTCCCGCTGCGGCAAATGGACTCCACTGAGACACAGAATTAATCTCAAAAGCAAAAAGTATCTTGTGAATTTCGGTCAGTCCTACGGTGAATGGGCCGAGCCGAGGGATGTTTTCCCGAACGATTGGAAAAACACGGTGCTGCCGAATCCCGAGGAGTCAACGGCGTATACATCATATGTTCTCGGCCTTATGTGCGAAATAGCAGAGTATATGAACGATGAAAAAAATGTGCGGCTGTTTAAGAAATATTCTGACGGATGTGCCGAGGCATACAGGGAGCTAATCACTAATGAGGGCTATTCCCTTAACACTGACAGGCAGGCAAAGCTCGTCCGACCGCTTTATATGAAGCTGATCGACGGCAATCTGAAGGAATACGCCGAAAAGCGGCTTGTGAAAGCGCTTGACAACTACGGCTGGCGGCTTGGAACCGGTTTCCTGTCTACGCCGCTTATCCTTGATGTGTTGTCGGATATCAATGTTGAATACGCTTATCGATTGCTTGAAAATGAACGGATGCCGGGATGGCTCTTTATGGCTGAATCGGGTGCAACGACGATTTGGGAATCGTGGGAGGGCACCGCTGCACAGGGAGGTATCGCCTCGCTGAATCATTATTCTAAAGGCGCCGTATGCGAATGGCTGTTCAGAGGAATGTGCGGTATCAACATCAGAAGCGGCAACAGGTTCCTTATAAAGCCTCTCGTCGACGGTCATTTCACATTCGCAGATGCGACCTATAAAAGCGTTTACGGTATAGTAAAAAGCGGCTGGAAAAGAGAGAACGGCAAAACCGTATTTGAGATTTCAGTGCCGTCAAACTGCACCGCGGAGATTATCCTGCCAAACGGCACGGCAGAAGCTGTAGCGGCAGGAAACCATAAATTTGAAATTCAGGAGGCTTAACATGAAAAAAGAAAGAACCAAAAAAGAAAAAACGCCGATGTCACCGCAAGTCAAAAGGACTTGGATATCATCGGTCGCGGCATTTGTCTGCGTAATTATAATTGCCTCAACTCTTAACAGCTCTGCAGGCAAGATAAGCGACGCAATCATCAAAGCGGCTGATTCTGCCGTCCCCTCCTCAGCATCGGAGGATGCATTCGCGCCCGATAACAGCGAGAATACGACAGCTGCAACCCCCGACAACACACTTACACCTTCACAGAAAGCCCTAACACCCTCTGACGCAACCGAAGCAGTCAGTGAAACCGCCGCCTCTACCGAAGCCGCAGTCAAAACTACTGCCGAAATAGTCAGCATTTATAACACAGCAGCAAACAAAATCAAGTCAAATGCAAAATCCATAACCCGCAATTATTCAAAAATGAAGAGCCTGCCCGAATATCTTCAGCTTCCGTCGGCAATCGATAGCCTCGGCAAGTGGGCAATAGAAAAGTTCGTCAAGGGCTCAGACGAACCCGCCTATTTCACCACAAAAGAGGATATATCGGCTTATTTCCCTGTCAGCAATGAGAATTACACCTCTCATCTGACGCCCGACATGGTAAAAAAAGCCTCTATCAAGGATAACGGCAAGACCTATTATATCACCATAACCCTTTACAATGACAAAATCACCAGCCCCAAAAAGGGAACAGGATATGCAGGAGTTTTCAACACCGTTTCCGCCTCGACATTCGAGGATATCAGTATTCCGGGCACAAAATTTGAATCCGTCAGGATAAACGGAATTAACGGCAAAATTCAATGTACTGTCGACAAAGCGACTGGCAACATAACAAAAATAGTTTTTACAAATACCGATGTGCTTAACCTCGGCGTTAAGGTAGCAGGCAGCAATCTTGATGTTAAATTTGCACTTGCTTGCGAAAGCAGCTATTCGATAAAGTATTGACTGTTGCATAATACGAAAAATTCCCTCCCTGTGGAAACACAGGGAGGGATCTCTTTTATTCAGCAAGCAGATTGCTGTTTTTAAGATTTGTGAGGAATGCAAGGATATCGTTACGAGCCTCGGCGGGGTCGACCTCGTACTCGTCGGTCACGGCGGCGGTCAGCTCATCAAGAGTCTGCGGCGCCTGCATACGCTCCCACAGGAGCTTGCTGACGGGGTTGAGAATGACTATCTCCCCTCCCGTGCCGACAGGCACAGCCAGATATTCGTCCGCGATCTCGCGGAGCACATAGCCGGGCTTCACTTTGTAGCTTTCCATCCCGCACCTCTTATGAGCCGAATACCGAGGTAGAGCCTGCGAAGCTGACAGACGAGAATTTGCAGAAATACTCGATGTCAAAGGGTGTTGCGCAGCCCTCGCTCGCCGCAAATGCGCTGGGGCTCTTCAGAGCGTCGACATCAATGCCGAAAACCGATGCAACAGTCTCCAGATCCGCCGCGCAGGCGCTGCCGGGGCCGGCAGCGAGCGCAATCGGAGCAAGACTGAAATCGGGCTTAATATAAGAATTTTTCATTACTGTTTTTACCTCCAAGAATACGACTCATCAATTAGCGAAAAAAGTCGAAGATATTTGCAAAGAAAGAAATTATCTTCTTGAACATTGCAGATATCGAGCCGAGAACCGTGTCAAGGAAATCAAAGACGATGCCGTCGTTGTCGTTGTTTGCGCCGTTCACGGTGATAAGCTCCGCTCCGAGCGGGCGCTCGACATTGTCGGGTTCCTCAGCGTCGTTCTCTGCGACGGGAATAAATCTCGCAAGGACATCGGTCTCAACACCGGGCTGAGCCATCGCTCTCTGCGCTTTTGCAAGTGCGGAATCATCAACGGAGACCTTGGCATCCGCAAGCTTGATATAGCCGACCGCAAGGAGGTTGTCGCCGAGATTCTGAATTGTAACGGTGCCGTCGTCATTAACATACTCTGTGATATCGTAATACATCTCGGTGGCGGAGTTGATCTTGATTATCGCATTGTTGATCTTGCACTCGCTGCCGTTTGCCGCGCCGTTCTTCTGCACATAGCGCAGAGAAAGCATTACCTGCGACTTCGTCTTGTCGAAGTTGCCGAGAGTGAAGCTGAGGCCGGAAACAGCGCCGTCGGTCACCTTGTTGAGATAGACCTCGTTGTGCGGGCCGCCGAACTGATAATTGTTGTAATCGGCGAATCCAAGGCTGTCATAGCTGCCGCCCTCAACATAGGCTATCTTGCCGTCGTTGGAGCCGGTCATTCCGCCTGACTTGAGGTTGCCGAGTACATTGACGTATCTCGCGTTCTTTTCGCCTGCGATGTAGGAGGCGGGGTCGTTATTGCCGTAGGGCTTGTAGATACGGACTGCGTCGATATAAACGTCGAGCGAAACATCGGCGGAGGTCCCATCAGCATTAGCTGCGGGAGCCTTTGCGGGGGCGGAGTAAGCGACGGGCACCTTATCATTGAGAACGGAGCCGTCATCCATCCAGATCTTCTCGACCTCAGCTGCACTGACATCATCGTAGCCAAGCTCAGCAAGAGCGTTGAGCACGGAGCGATCGACCGCCGAGAGAGCCGAGGGAGCAGCCTTGGCGCCGCTGTTCTTGACTGCGCCTGCGCTTTTGAGATATACGCCGGAAACCTCTACGTTATAAGTGCCGCAGTCGCCTCTGAAGGTCATTACGGGCACCTGACGGGCAAGGCCGTCAACGAGGTAGTTGGCGTCGGTATAGTATGTGTCGACCACATAATATTTAGTCGCTCCGGTTGCGGAATTCGTGACCTTGACTGCAAGAACGCCGGTCTGCGGGCCGCAGGCGGAGATGAGGTCGAAGCTCTCGCCGGTGAAGGTGAACTTGACCTTATCGGAGGTCTTGCTGCCGGAGTTGACGGTAGTCTTGAGAGCTGCATTGCCCGAGAAGAGATTGCCGTCGTTGAAGTTATAGGAAGCATCAAAGCCGTAAAGGTCGTAGTTGCCTGAGGGCGACTGAGCAGCCGCGGAAGCGGCGGCGGTCGAAGCCCAAGCGGTGCCTGTGCCTGTTACGGGAGTGAGTGAAGTCTCCTCGAAATATACGTTGGACGCGGGGATCAGATTAACTCTCGTCCACTCATAGGAGTCATGACCGGTCTTGATGAAAGCATATATATAGGAGTTCGTCATGCCCATGGTGAGGTCAAGGCCGTTTGCGGCGGTGTCGATCTTAGCGGAGCCGCCCGACGTGTTGGAAGTCTCAAGCGGGTAAGCCGTGGCGGAAAGCTTCGTCGGAGAGTTTGAAACCGCAAGCAGCTCACCTGAGTTATCGGTAATGGGCATTACCGAGCCGAAGTCAAAGATGTAGTTATGCTCCGGCACGCTCGTCTCGGGGGCGGGCAGCAGGCGCGTGACCTCATCCTTGGTCAGATTCTCCATCGGGACGGAGGCGTCGGGATGCTCATAGATACCCGAGCGCTCGTTATCGTTGGTGTCTATATTGTAGCCGACGATATCCTTAACGGGCAGCACGCCTTCGAGCTTGACAATAAGGCGCTTACCGGGGTGATCGGGGGCAACATAGTTGGTGGTGTAATCGAAGCCGGTGACATTTATCTCGTTGCCGACAATCTCATAGGTGACGCCTGCAGGGTTATTGACTATCGCACCCTCAACGAGCTTGTTTGCCGCATTATAGGAGAGCTCCTGAGTCTGCAGAGTTACCTTGAGCTGCGAGAGATCCGACGGGAATGCAAAGCTGTCGGAGAGAACATCCTTGAGCACGGCGGTGCTGTTAAGCTTGACCGCAGTGCCCGAAGCTATAGCCTCATAGGAGATCTGCTGAAGCAGCCTTGATAGGTCGCCGCCGCTGGTGATCTTTGAGTAGTAGTTGCCGCCCTCCTTCTTAGTGCCGAGGGTCGCGCCGTCCTTATATCCGGGGTAACCGGTGGAATTGGGATAGTTGGAGGAAACGCCATCCATGTAATCATCGACATTAAAGTCGGTCATGGTCTCGGTGCCTATATAGATGCTGTAGATATCGGCAGAGCCGAGCGCCTTTATCCTTGCCGCCTGCTCAATAGCGGCGTTTGCGTAAGTTTTGGATATATTGAGCTTTGTGGCAGCTGACTTTGTCGAAGAGGGGTTGCCGGGAACGCCGTCTGTAATAAAGACAACGATAGCTTTACGGGTGCCCGCCGCATACTCAGCCTTTGCCGAGGAGTTATTCAGTATCTCATAAGCCATTTCAAAGCCGTGGTTAGGTGCGGCGCAGACATACGAGGTGTTGCCTGCCATCTCTGAGATAGCGTAGTCGGCAGTGGCGTCGTTTGCAGAGTTGAATGCATTTTTATAGAAAGTTTTTTCTGCATCGGCATCAAGATTATTTTTAAGGATAAACTGACCCGTGCCGGAGGAATCAGTCTTATTCCAAACGCCGGTATATGCCCAGTTGGTGCCAGTGAGGTCGGGCTTTGCGTTTGAGGCGTCGTTACCGAACTCAACGAAAGCTATCCTGTGGTCGATATCGTACTTGCCGGAGTCAACTCTGAGGTCGGCGATAAATTCTCTTGCTGCCTTGGCGGTTGCGGTACGGCGCTGAACATTGGTCTTATCATAGTAAGCGCCGGTGTAGATATACTCGGTCGAGCTGGTGTACTGTGAGGGTCTGTCGTCAACAGCATTCAAGCCGTCAAGGTAATAGGTCTTACCGTTTGCCTCAAAATAGAGGTAGTAGTGAGTAATTGTTTCAAAAGAATAATACACGCCATGATAATTAGCCGCTGACGAATCCTTTTTATAGCAGTTGTAAATGTTCTTGCTTGAATCACCAAGGTCTCTATATGACGGTGCACTTGTTACATAGTGAGCCGCAATTCCTTCATTAGCCCATTCAGGGTTGTCATTACCTGTATATAAAATATATTGACCATTATCAGCTGCAAAGTATATGACGTAGCGTTTACTTAATCCGCTAGTTTTAGTATAGTGCAGAATCTGATAATAATTACCGTCTGTGTGCCTATACCATTTATTATCACCTGCCGCTGTGTTGTCATAACAAAGGTCACCGATATGAGAAATATATTCCTGTGTCTGATACGACCCACGCTGGATCAGATAATATGTATCACCCAACTTATAATAGGTCTCACGGTTGCCGGGTTGATAATTATCGTATGAAAGCCTGTATGCCTTATCATAGTTGGCGCAGTCCTTTTCAGAACCCATTGAGGAAGAACGGTCAACGACAAGCACGACATCAAGGGGCACGCCCTTATCGCTGATAGCAGACTGAGTTGCGCCGGTGGCGTATGCCTGCAGGTCGATGGTATAGGTGCCGTCGGCAGACGCATATGCCTTCTTGCCGGTGAAGAGGTTGCTCTTGCCCTGTGAGCCCTCGGTCTGGATTATACGCCTATATATATAAAAATAGGTATAGGAGTCGCCGACATTCCTACCAAGCACCTTATTGCTGCTGCTCTCATTATTGGGATGGTAGCCTATCTTGTTACCTGAGTGATAGTCGCAGGAGCGGCTGTAAGTACCGTCCATATGGAAGGTGCCCGCCTGCTCGGTCTGACCGTAATAGACGGTGCCGGTGTGATCCTCGTTCCTTGTGGTGCTCTTATCAGCATCACGCTCTTTGACATTGTTCTCGGCGTAGTATCTGCTGTAGGAATCGAGGCCGTCGGAGATGGTGCCGTCGTTGCAGAACATATAATATTTATTTGAGCCGTTATAATAGAGCTGGAAGGAGCCGTCGCTGCTGCCCGTGGGGGCAAGATAAACATTTGCAAACTGCTCGTTGCCGCCAAGGGTCATATAGACCAGACGGGAGCCGTAGTAAAGGAACGGAGCGTTTGCAAAGTAGCTGTCCTTAGAGGTGATACGCACGGCGTTGCCGTCGCCGGTCTTCTCTATAGACCAACGCATCGACTCAACATCGTCGTCATCGGGGTTATTGAGCACGAGCTTCTTATCGCCGTTGGTGAAGGTATAATTGGTTATCTTTTTACCTACCATACCCATCGAGTCGCCGGTAGCGCCCTGACCCGCATTCGCTCTGACGGTGTATTTCGGGAGCGGGTTGCCGGCGTAGCCGCCGTTGGCGTCGAGAGTGTAAAGCACGTTATTGCCGTTCTCGACGGCGCTTGACTTAAAGACGATTATATACTCGTCCTCAACGCCTATCTCATCCCAATTATAAACCTTTGAATAATAGGAGGTAACGCCTTCATCGTCGGGAGCTACTTCGCCCATGAGAGCATAGGGGTCGAGCTTCCAGACAACGTCGGTCGGGTAGGTGCATTTATTGGTTGCGGATTCGCCGTAATACTTATACGCTGCCGACTCGGTAAGGATATAGATCTCATTATTCAGCATGAACATACCCTCGTTCATGTAGAGGTGGTTGTTGAAGGTCCTGTAATCCGAGAGCAGATAAGCGTCGGTCTGATGGCCCGCTATTGTAACGGTGGTGTTGCCGTCCTTGGTCAGGTCGATGTCGGCGATATAGAGGTCGCAGGCATTCCTTCTGCCGTAGGAGGTGCCCATATATACCCTGCCCTTTGAGACGAGGGCGCACTGGATCTTGGTGATGGTGTTGGGAACAGCCAGCGTATGGGTGGGGTAACCCGCACAGTCGGCATTTGAGGAGGCGGAAGCGTCGCCCGTGATCGAGCCGGTCGCGAAAGCGTTCCACTCGGTCTGGGAGTTAGCACCCTGAAGAGCGTAGCCGAATATCATGCTGTTGTAAACGGAGTTTGCAGGGGTATTATAACCGTCCGCAGTGTGATAGAAGTTACCGGTCCAAAGAATACCGTTATCAAAGGAGCAGAATGAGGTGTTGGCGCTGCTCAGCTCGGCAAGGTCAACAGTACCCTGAATATAGATATCCTTGAGGGTACCCTCGGCAACATTCAGCTCCGACAGCGGAACATAGCTGATGGAGTTATTCTTATCGGCTATGTAGAGGTTGAAGTTGGAGGCCGCAATACCGCCGACGTGAGCCGTACAGGCGGATTTATCATTATTATAAAGATTGAACTGAGCGACAAACCTGCCGGTCTCGAGGCTAAGCGCATAAATAACGCTCGGTGAGCCGCCGCCGTTTTTATATGACGCGATCAGCACCCAATTCTTTGCCTTGTAGTAGGTCAGGCCCTGCGGGATCATGTTATCCGTTGAGCTGAGGCCGGGTATACAAAGATCGGGGGTGCCGTTTGAGCCGTCAAGCGGCGTGGCGCACTGATCGAGGAACTGACGGACAGCCCACTCGGCATTCTGCTGCTGAATGGCTGCCAGAGAGTCGCCCGCAGTGTGAGTCTGCGAATGACCGCCGCTGATGGAGCCGAGAGTCTCGGCAGCAAGAGCCTGAAGCCCGAGAGCGCCTATGCTCACAAGCGTGCAGAGCACAAGGACAAGGCTCAGAGCAGTCAAAAGTTTCTTTCTGAACATTTTCGTATCCTCCATGATATTGAAAAATTATATATTAACCCTTTTGGGATAACCCTCGGGGAATTATGTTTAGATTTATCTGCCGAGCAGCAGTCGCCGATATTCGGCGGCCTTGCGGCAGGCGTAATCGGGCAAGCCGTTGAATTCGCCTGACTCGGCCTTGGTGACGGCGGCGCAAACATCGCAAAGCATCCGCTTATCACAGCCTGAACATTGGGGCGGCAGGAATATCTCCCTGCTGCACCGCATTATCTCACGCCATGCTTCGCCGAAATCATCGAGAGGCACGCTCGGCTCGGTCATCATGCCGCACGGAGACATTTTACCGTCCCATGTGACCCAAAACGAAGCCGAACCCGCACGGCAGCTCAGCCGCTCGCCGCACTCGGGGTCGAATTCACGAATCGAACCCGGTTTAAGACCCGCGGCTCTCGCTTTAAGCTCACTCTCCCCCAATCTCCGCTTATGCCACTCGTATTGAGCCTTTGCGGCATCTTCGGGCGAAAGTCTGACGGCTTCGCCGCACGAGCGGACGGGCGGGAACATATGGAAGGTGGCTTGAACCGGCAAGCCGTATCTGTCAGCAAAAGCTTGGATCGCCGCCGCGTCGCCGACATTATCGGGCGTGACGGAATAATTGATGCGAACGCCTATCCCCGCCTCATGCAGACGGATTATCGACTCGGTGACGGTGCTGTAAGCGTCGGGATCGCCGCATAATCTGCCGTAGGTCTCAGGTGAAGCACCGTAAAGCGAGATATTGACCCGCTGCGGCGGATACTCTCGAAGCAAACGGAGCTTGTCCTCGTCGAGCAGCACGCCGTTGGTATTGACCGAGGTGAGCAGCCCGAGCGACTTGCAGGCGGTGTATATCTCGTCGAAATCACGTCGAAGCAACGGCTCGCCGCCCGTGAGCAGTAGCAACAGAGTGCCGTGCTCCTTGGCCTGCTTTGCAAGAGTGACCCACCAATCGGCGTTTTTCTCACCCATGAGGGCTTCACGATCGCGGCTGCGGCGGTGAATATAGCACATCCGACAGTCGAAATTGCACCTTGCGGTAAGCTCAAACGAGCCGGAGAGCGGAATGCCCTTTGCCTGCGCTTTCATAAAAAGCGTGTTGACAAAAAGGTCGTAGTTAACTTCCATCAGAGAATTTTATACTCCTTCAGAGCATTTTCAAGCGCCGCAACGGCCGATTTATCGGGAGTGCAGCTCAGTTGAAGCACCGGCACTTCGGCAGCAAGCCTGATGAGCAGATCAACACAGCTCTTTTGCTCGCCCGGTGCGAGGAAATCGAGATAGATATTATTCATAATGCCGAGAACCGCTTCGGACCCGCCGAGCCGCCTGACGGTGCTACAATCGGCGCGGCTGAGAAGCACCACGGCGCCGAGAGGGTAAGTCTCATTTTTGCATATCCCGCTCGTGCCGCAGAAAGGCAGGCTGCCCGCGTTTATCTCATCGCCGTCAAACGAAACGCCCGCTTTATCGCCGTTGATGATTCGCGAGCCGTTATGCTCCGCCCAGAGAGCCGCCTGAGTGCTCTTGCCGACCCCACAGGGGGCGGAGAAGAGGATCGCCTTGCCGCCGTGCTCGATATATGAAGCGTGCAGCAGGAATGCGTCCTTTTGGAGCAGAAGCTGAGAGAGCGCCAGCGACGACCACATATAGCGGCCGTCCATCGCCACATCATAGTTGCGGCTGAGAATATAGGCGTCTGCCGACGAAGCGCCGAAAGCGTCATAAACGCACATTGCGCCGGGGTCTGTACCGAGATGAAAGAGCCGCGAGACCTTGCCGCCTTCAATGCTCACCGTGACATCGCCGCATTCGCCGAGCCGCTTGCCGCCGAAATCGGGCAAGCTCTCGCATTCACGGCAAAGCACATTGATATCCGCCTCGGGGAATTCGGCCTCAAACATCGGCCAGTAGCCCTCCTGCGGCGTAAACCAAGGAGCTTCGACGGTGATTTTTCGGTTGCAGATAATGTAGCTCTTTTTCATCACAAATACTAACACCAATACTAATATCTATACTTTTGATATTATATTATCATCTTCTTTATATGTCAAGGTCTGTAAAGAAAAAAATGCTGTTGAAATTTGACAAATTTTGATGTATATTCTACAAAAATATATAAAACGGCCGCCACCGTTGAGGCAGCAGCCGCATTTTTATCATAATCTATTCATCGCCTGACTGTTTACAATGAATCGCAGCACCCATTCGGCGTTACGCTGAAGCTCGCCGAGGGTAATGCCTTCGGGCTTATTATAATTTTTAAGCAATGTGCCGTCGGGCTTACGCTTGCCCACCCTTGCGCCGCCGGGCATAAGCACATTTACGCCCGCCCTGACGCGATAGGCCTGGTCGCGCATTTTGGGGAATTCGGGCGACTTTGACGAGCGCATCCACCAGTCGGTCATGATATTGCCCTCGTATCCCCACTCGCGCCGCAGGATCATCTCGCAAAGCTCATAATTATAGTGCCCCCACACTCCGTTTATCTTGTTGTAGGAGGTCATTATGTTCTGCGGGTGAGCGTTCTTGACGCATATCTCAAAGCCCTTGAGATAGATTTCACGCAGCGCACGCTCGGAGAGGCGAGAATCGTTGTAGATCCTGTTGGTCTCTTGATTATTGCAGGCGTAGTGTTTGGGGCAGGCAGAGACACCGACGCTCTGAATCCCGCGAACAGCCGCGCTTGCCATGAATCCGGTAAGGAGCGGATCCTCGGAGTAGTATTCAAAATTCCTGCCGCAGAGCGGATTGCGGTGGATATTCATGCCGGGCGCAAGCAGCACATCGGAGCCGAGGCGCTTCATTTCTTCGCCTACGCGTGCATAAAGCCGCTCAACGAGTTCGGTATCCCACGAGCTTGCAAGCCCCGTGCCGATAGGCAGCAGCGAAGAACAGGCAGTAAGACGAATTCCCGACGGGCCGTCGGTCGTGATCGCGGCGGGCACGCCCTTGTCACGAAGCGAAGCAAGCACACCGCCGAAGGCACCTGCATTGCCCTGAGCGCCGAGGGGGCTGTTCATTATGTAGTCTCCCCTGCTTATCGCCTCAAGCTCATCAAGGCTGAGCTGGGCGACAAAATCGCTCATGGAAGCCTTGCCGCATTTGATGTCGGTGAGTTTAATTCCCGTGTCGCCCGTCTGAGGAACGGCGGCGGGCAGATTATCGAGAATCGTCTGCTTTATCGACTCATGGGAAACAGGTGCGTCGACGTATTCAAAGCCGTTCGGGGTGGCTTTAATGCGCTTGAAAGGCTCGCGGGCAGGCGAACGGCGGGCAAGCTGCTCGATGATGATGTCTTTATCGAGCGTATATTCACCGCAGCGTTCCGCTGACCTGACATCGGTGCCGAGATAGAATATATATTCACCATTTTCGAGTAAATATGCAAATTCGTTTTCGTCATCATATGATGCAAACGAAGCTAGCGGCGCGCTGATTTTGACCTCCTGCGCCTCACCGGGAGCAAGATCACAGGTCTTTTTGAATCCGACAAGTACGCGTGCAGGCTTACCGAGCCGACCGCATGGAGCTTCGCAATAAAGCTGCAAAACCTCTCTGCCGCTGTGCGAGCCTGTGTTTGTGACCTTCGCCGTGACATTCACCGCCTCGCCGCCGCAGAAGAATTCGACATTATCAATTGTAAAATCGGTATAGCTGAGGCCGAAGCCGAACGGGTAAAGCACCCTGTTCTTAGCAAAGGTCTCAAACCACCTGTAGCCGACATAGATATCCTCGGTGTAGAAATTATAATCCTTACCGCCGAAATCCTTGGCGCTCGGATAATCGTAATAATCACGCGCTATCGTGTCGGTCAGCTTGCCGCTCGGTGAAACTCTGCCCGAGAGCACGTCGGCGAGGGCGTTGCCGCTCTCCATGCCGCTCTGCCACACATAAAGCAGGGCAGATATCTTATCGCCGTATGCGTCCAGAGCCGCCATATCCATGATACTGCCGCAGTTCAGCAGGACAATGACTTTATCGAATTCGGCTGTCACCGAGTCAAGCAGAGCCGTCTCCTCATCCGTCAGATAATAGCTGCCCTTTTCGAGTTTATTCTCTCTGTCCTCGCCTGCCGCTCTGCCGATAACGACTATTGCGGTGTCAGAATTTGCGGCAGCTTTTTTTGCCGTCGCGGCGTCAATGCTCAGCTCGTCATAGCACATCGGCCAATGCCCCCAGAAGCCGTTATCGACAGGCTCCGCGGCGCATCGGCGCTCATATTCATCGGCAAGCTCGGTGTTAACGGTGATATCGGGGTCGTTCCTCAGCGCCTGCATGAGGCTGATTTTATAAGGCGCATTCACATCGCCGCCGGAGCCGTAACCGACATAGAAATAATCATTCTGTACCCTGCCGAAAACCGACACCTTACGGCTTCTGTCGAGCGGCAGCACATTGCCGTTATTTTTAAGCATCACAACGCTTTCGGCGCCTATCCTGCGGCAAAGCGCGATAAGCTCCGAGTCTGCGGTATAGCCGCTCTTTACGCCCGCGGAAGTACCCTGCACCGTTGACGACGTTACCTTATTGACTATTTTGCCGACGGCTTTCAGCGCCGCTTTTTTCAGCTTCATAACCATCCTCCGTTTCCGAATTCTTCTTACAATCCAAGTATAGCAGAATATGCCGCCGAGGTCAATAAAAAAGAGCCGCCGCATTAAAACGGCGACCCTGATTTTCACTTTGAGATCATGCCGAAGAGCTTATTGAAGAGCATGACGATATATCTGAAAACGAACTTAGAATCAAAAAAACATATTGTCGGTATGACAAAGCGTTGCATATTTATTCATATTTATCTGACTGCTATGCTGCCCTGACTGAAGTTTTTATACCGGCTTTTCCCTTAAAAGAGTCAGTGTGGCTATGCCGAAGCCGGATATCATTTCTCAGTTTCTTATATTTCAAATTGCTTACGCTCGGCAGTGATTACTCCGTCTTTCACGTTCATGCGGCAGATGCGGGCGTTCCTGCGGTCGCCGCCGAGGCCGTCCTGCTCCACATTGCGGGCGTGATAGACAGCGAACCATTCTCCGCCGTATTTGATCATTGAATGATGCCCCGTGCCCTCCTCCCACTCATTGCTCCTGAGCACGGGGGCGTAGGTCTTGTCGTCGGGGTATTTCTCAAATTTGATCTTTGTAAGATCGGTCTCATCGGTCTTGGCTCTTGCGTAACCAATGAAATAATTCTCATTCTCGTAGCATGAGCCGCTGTACATCAGATAATGCCAATCGCCCTCTCTGAAATAGAAAGCGCCCTCAATGGTGTGCCAATGGACGCCTTTTTTATAGCGGTCACGGCGGAATATCTCCTCGTCAATGGTCGGCACAACGAGCGTGACGGGCTTGCCCTCAGCGGTATACGGGTCAAGCAGCCTGTCAACGACGATATATGTGCCGGGGCGGGCGATGTCAAACCTGTTGGTGGAGTAGAATATAAACAGACCGCTTTCGTTTTTGACAACATGAGAATCTATCGAGAACGGGTGCAGCAGCTGCCTTGCATTCTCAAACGGGCCGAGCGGAGAATCGGCGCATGAGACGAACATTGTCTGTCTGTGGCCGCCCTCGTCGGGAGTATCGCCGTAGAATTCAAATGAGCAATACATATAGAATTTGCCGTCAAGCTCGATAACGCTCGGCGCCCAAAAGTCGCTGACGTCGGGGTAAGTGAATACCCTGCCCTCAAATTTCCAGCCGCTGAAAAGCTCATCGGACGAATAGGCATATACGCCGTCCGAGCCGGTGGTGTAGATATAGAATCTGCCGCCGCTTTCCATTATAAACGGGTCAGCCTGACCGATATAATTGTCTTTGTTTATCTCAAGAAGCTGCATTTCAAGCCTCCCATTCGTAGTCTATCGCAATGCTCGACTCCCTGACGGCGTGCATATGCTTCTTGACGACGGAGCAGTGATACGGGTCATTCTGATACTGCTCAAGAGCCTCGGCATTATCGAGAACGACCTCAAGGATCAAATCGTAAGAGCGCTCGGAATGCAGGAAATCTATGCCGACCTCAATGCTGCGTATAAGCGGCACATTGCCCTTCATAGTTAGCAAAATATCCCTCGCTTTTTCGCATTCCTCTCTGCTCGGATCCTTTAATTTGAAACAAACTATATGCTTTATCATAAAAAACCTCCGAATACGCTACTATATCATATTAATGATATCATCAGCCGATTTCAATGTCAATATATTAATTTGCGTTTTTACATAATATATCCTATATATCTTGTATATTTTATCCTGCCGCACCTTGACTTGCACAATATGCGGTGATATAATAATATAGATAAAATATAAGAGGCTGAGCCTCGGAAAGGACTTAAAGCATGAAACATATCAGAGGTCCGCAAAGCTACGGTTACGGATATCACGCTATCACCACTATGGACGATAAAGAGCATCACAGCATGATGGATTTCGGCATCCTCAAGATGAAGGACGGGGACGTTTTCACCGAGGATCTGCCGCTCGAGAGAGCCTATCTGCTGATAAACGGCAAAATGACCTTTGAGTGGGAGGGCAACAGCGTCAGCGTTGACAGACCCAACTGCTTCGATTACTGCCCCTGGGTTCTCCATGTACCCAAGGATGTCAAGGTCGAATTCAAGGCTCACGGCGATGTCGAGATAGCCGTGCAGAGGACGGTCAACGAGACCGTATTCGCCTCAAAGCTCTACACCCCCGAGGAGTGCGCGAGCGAAAACAGGGGCGAGGGCACAATGCGTGAAGCCTCCACGAGGATAGTCCGCACGGTATTTGACTATTCAAACGCTCCGTATTCAAATATGGTGCTCGGCGAGGTCATCGGCTTCCCCGGCAAATGGTCGAGCTACCCGCCTCACTGGCATCCGCAGCCCGAGATATATTTCTACCGCTTCCTGCCCGAGAACGGCTACGGCTTCGCCGAGCTGTCGGAGGACGTGGTCAAGACTCACCACAATTCGACCGTCTTTATCACCGAGAAAGAGACTCATCCGCAGACCACGGCGCCCGGCTACGCAATGTGGTATCTCTGGGTCATCAGGCACATTGACGGCGATCCTTATATAACCCCCACCTTTGTTCCCGAGCATCTTTGGGTGACGGATCCCGATAAAGAGAAGGATATCTGGCCGCCTAAAAAGTAATAAGGAGAGAGAATATGAAGCTCACAATGTCGCAGGCTCTTGTCAAATTTCTTGACAATCAGTATATCAGCTTCGACGGCACAGAGACCAAGTTTGTCGACGGTATATTCGGCATCTTCGGCCACGGCTGCGTCGTCGGCATCGGTCAGGCTCTCGAACAGGGCGGCCACAACCTCAAATTCTATCAGGGTCACAATGAGCAGGGCATGGCGCACGCCGCGATCGCTTTCGCAAAGCAGAATAAGCGCCGCCGCATCATCGCCTGCACCTCCTCCATCGGCCCCGGTGCGCTCAACATGGTCACCGCCGCAGGCACGGCAACCGCAAACCGCATTCCCCTGTTGCTGCTCCCCGGCGACACCTTTGCCTGCCGTCAGCCAGACCCCGTGCTCCAGCAGATTGAGCAGCCTACCGATTACACCGTCACCGCAAACGACGCTTTCAAGGCGGTTTGTAAATATTGGGACAGAGTGTCAAGGCCCGAGCAGCTCATGACCGCCTGCCTCAACGCAATGAGAGTTCTGACCGACCCGGCTCAGACCGGTGCGGTCTGTCTCGCAATGCCACAGGATGTTGAGGGCGAGGCATATGATTACCCGGATTATTTCCTCAAAAAGAGAGTTTGGTATATCGACCGCAGGTCGCCCGTGCAGCGTGAGATCGAGGCTGCCGTCAGCGCAATTATGCGCAGCGAGAAGCCCCTACTTATAGTCGGCGGCGGCGTTACCTACTCCGAGGCTTGGGAGACCGCTCAGTTCTTCGCCGAGAAATTCAATATCCCCATTACCGAAACTCAGGCGGGTAAGGGCAATATCCGGTGGGATCATCCGCTCAACATGGGCGGCATCGGCGTTACGGGCGGCCCCGCGGCAAATACTCTCGCAAAGCAGGCTGACCTCATAATCGCCGTCGGCACCCGTCTGACGGACTTCACCACCGCATCAAAATGGGGCTTCCAGAATCCCGACGTCAGAATGCTCTCGATAAACGTCTGCAATTTTGACGCGTTCAAGATGGACGCCACCGCAGTTATCGCCGACGCGAAATCCGCAATGCTTGATATCATGGGCGCCCTTGCAATGAGGGAATATCGCTCGAACTGGAGCGATGAGGAGCTTGCCGAGGTCAAAGAAGCCTACACCGCCGAGGTCGACCGCTGCTACAGCGTATATCTCAAGGAGGGACTTTCTCAAACCCGCGCTCTCGGCGAGATAAACAAGCTCATTGACAAGAATTCCGTGGTCGTTGCCTCCGCAGGCAGCCTGCCCGGCTGTATGCAGAGACTTTGGCGCTCCTCCGTGCCCGGCTCATACCACATGGAATACGGTTTCTCCTGCATGGGCTATGAGATCTGCGGCGCCCTCGGCGCAAAGATAGCCGAGCCGCAGCGCGACGTTTACGCCATGGTCGGCGACGGCAGCTTCCTGATGCTCCACAGTGAGCTTTACACCGCCGTTATGGAGGGCTTAAAGGTCAACATAATGCTCTTTGACAACTCCGGCTGGGGCTGCATAGAGAATCTTCAGAATAATCAGGGCACCGAGACCTTCGGCACAAGGTTCCAGGCCCGCAATCCCCTCTCGGGTATGCTCGACGGCGCGATAGTGCCCATTGACTTTGCAAAGATAGCCGAGGGCTACGGCTGCAAGTCATACACCGTGACCAATGTTGCCGAGCTGCGTGACGCTCTCAAGGATTCCAAGAAGCAAAAGGTTCCCTGCCTCTTTGACATCAAGGTCGTCCACGGCAGCATGAGCGACGGCTACGACGCATGGTGGCGCGTGGGTGTCGCCGAAGTCTCCGAGAGCGAGACGGTTCAGGCGGCATACGAAGCAATGCGTGAAAACATAGAAAAGGCAAGACTCTATTAATACAGCGGAGGAATAAATATGCTTAACAAAGAAAAAGTCAACCTCGCCATAGCTCCCATAGCTTGGACGAACGACGACCTGCCCGATCTCGGCGCAGAGAATACCTTTGAGCAGTGCGTGAGCGAAATGGCTCTGAGCGGCTTCAAGGGCAGTGAGATAGGCAACAAATACCCCAAGGATGTCGAGACCCTCAAGCACAAGCTCGAGGTCAGAGGCCTGCGTATATGCAACGCATGGTTCTCCTCACTCCTGCTCTCCGAGGGCTACGACGCAACTATCGAAGCCTTTATCAAGCACAGAGATTTCCTGCACGCTCTCGGCGCAAAGGTCATCGGCGCCTCCGAGCAGGGCAACTCCATCCAGGGCAAGAGCGTCAGCATCTTCGGCGAGAAGCCCGTTTACACCGACGAGCAGTGGGCTCTCATAGCAAAGGGCTTCAATGAGATGGGCAGACTTGCCAAAGAGAAAGGAATGTACTTCACCGTGCATCATCATATGGGCACGGGTGTTCAGACCGAGGCAGAGATCGACAAGCTCATGGAGATAACCGATCCCGACCTTGTTTATCTGCTTTATGATACCGGCCATCTTGCATTCTCCGGCGAGGATGCGATCGGCGTGCTCAAGAAGTATGTCAACAGAGTTAAGCACGTCCACCTCAAGAGCATCCGCCGTGATGTTATCAATGAGGGCAAAGAAAAGGGTTGGAGCTTCCTCGACTGCGTCAGAGCGGGTGCATTCACCGTGCCCGGCGACGGCGACTTCGACTTCACCCCCGTATTCGATATCCTTGCCGACGCCGATTACGAGGGCTGGGTAGTCGTTGAGGCGGAACAGGATCCCGCAAAGGCAAATCCCTATGAGTACGCCTGCCTCGCAAGAAAGTATATCAGCGAAAAGACCGGACTTTAATATCATTAAAAATCTGACCGTCGGGGCAAACTCGGCGGTCATTTCGGAGATAGCGAATGAAAAGAATTATAAGTATTATCCTGGCGGTCTGCCTGCTCATATGTATGGCCGTTCCCGCCTTTGCGGATAACAAAAAAGAGCTGAATTTCAGCGTTCTCAGCGATATCCACTATTTCCCCAAGGAATATATAGGCAACCTCAACGGCTTTAACTACCGCCGCACTCTTGACAACGACCTGAAGCTCGAGCAATACGCCGGCGAGATACTTGACGAGGCTATCCGTGAGATCCTCGCCAAAGGCTCAAAGGTGGTGCTCATCTCCGGCGACAACGCCATGGGCTGCGAATATCTGAGTCATGAGATGCTCACGGCAAGGCTACGCAAGCTGACGGACGCCGGCGTTAAGGTCTACACCGTCCCCGGCAACCACGATATATCGAGACCCGACAAAATATCCAAACGCTTTGTTGCCGACGACCCGACCGGGACCGTTGTTAAGGCTGGTACGACCTATGTTGACGACCGCATAGTTGAGGTCAGGGGCACGACGAAGAGCGAATTTGCCGAGCTTTATAAGGATTTCGGCTACGGCGACGATGAGAGCATAATCGCAAGAGACCCCGGCGGCTCGCTCTCCTACTCCGCCGATTTAGGCAGCGGCTACCGTCTCATAGCGGTCGACGCCAATGAATACAGCGGCGAGCTCTGCACAGGCAAGAAATATCTTGAGGGCGACCTGCTCGACTGGGTCAACTCTCAGATAAAGGATTGCACCGCCGCGGGCGACATTCCGCTGCTGATGATGCACTATGATCTTATCGAGAAATATGATATGCAGTCCACCATCATGGGCGGCAACTTCCTTGACGGCGGCGAAAAACTCGCCGAGAGCTTTGCCGACCTCGGAGTGCGCTATATCTTCACCGGTCACTCACACGCAAACGACATTTCGTCGCTCACCACCAAGGCGGGCAACACGGTCTATGAAGTCTGCACCGGCTCGCTCGTGCTCCACGGCTCACCGATAAGGCACGCCAAGCTGAGCGGCGAGGATTGCAGCATCCGAACCGTATTCCCCCGCTCTATCGAGGGCATTGACGATTATCAGGCATTCTGCCGCAGCTACTATTACGACGGCGGAGTACGCACGATAATGAGGAATAGAGCCATTTTTGACGCAACGGAGGCTGTTGCGGGCGCACTGAGCACCAACGAAAAGAGCTACGCAAAGATCTATGATTTCTTCCTTGCGCTGATGACAAGGGTAATTGACACCCTGCTTGCGACCGAGTTGGACTGCGGCATAACGGTCGAAAAGATGCTGACCGAGATGTACCGTGAGCATTACGCAGGCGACGAGACCATCACACCGGAAATGAGCTCGGCTACCGACACTCTGGTGAACGGCAGCAAGTTTGAGATCGCGCTCGACATCGTATTCTCCTCAATCAGCGTTGTTTCAGGGCTTGAGAAAATATTGAAGCTCAGTCCCTTGCACGATTCACTGCTTGACAAGGCGCTCGAAAAAGCCCTTGCGTTCATCCCCGCAAAGATACTCGGTATAGTCATCGGCGAATTCTGCCGAGGCATTTTCATCGACACATACCCCGCGGATAACAACGTCGACATCATCGGCGGCAAGGCCTTCCTCCCGGACGGCACGCCCTGCGCCGACCTTGCGGAGAGCGCATTGACTAAATTCAAGCATTATATCAAAGCGGTTTTCTAAGCGAAAAAAATCACCGTGAAGCCCACAAAGCCTCACGGTGATAATTTTTTATCCGATTTTATCTCTCGCCCTTATCGTAGGGAATACCCTCAGCCTTGGGGGCGCGGGATTTCTTTGACGTGAACGCCAGCACAATCAGCGTCATGACATAGGGCAGCATATTATAAACATAGTTGCTCACTCCGAGCTGAGCGAGCATATACACGCCGTCGCCGTTGATGTCGAGCGTGCCCGCCGAAGCGGCAACACACTTGAACAGGCCGAAGATAAAGCCGACGATTGCGATATTCAGCGGCTTCCAGTTGCCGAATATCATAACTGCGAGAGCGAGGAAGCCGAAGCCCGCAACGCTGCCGTTCGCAGTGCCGTTTGAGGTCGTCAGTGCATATATAAAGCCGCCGAGACCCGCAAGAGCACCCGATATCGTCGTGCCCGCATAGCGCATCCTGTGGACGCTTATGCCGACGGAATCGGCAGCCTGTGGATGCTCACCGCAGGCGCGCAGCCGAAGCCCAAACTTGGTCTTATAAAGGATTATCGACAAGACAATATAAAGCACAATGCCGATATAGGTCGTCAAATATACCTTGTTGAGCAGCACCTCGCCGATAACGCCGATATCCTGCTTGCGCTCAAAGCCGAAATCGGTCTTGAAGAGCATGAACCATGACGGTGCGTCATATTTGAGATTCAGCGAACTTTGTCGGAAAAGAATGTTGACGAGGAAAAGCACTATGGCAGGCGCAAGGAGGTTCAGCGCCGTGCCGCCGATAGTCTGATCGGCTTTCATTTTAATTGCAGAGAAACTGAGCAGGAGCGAGAATACAGCGCCCGCCGCAGCCGTAACAAGCATCGCAAGCAGCAGCAAGAGCTGGGCTTTTTCCTGCTCAAATCCGCCCTCCTGCATTGCTCTGATAAACCAGGCGCCCGCAAAAGCACCGATTATCATTATACCCTCAAGGGCAAGGTTGATTATACCGCTTCTCTCGGCAAAAACGCCCGCAAGAGCCACGAGGATGAGCGGAACGGTGTATATCAAAGTTTGCTGAAGCAAGAATGTCATTGTTTCTCACCCTCCCCCGCTTTTACTTCTTTAACATCATTTGCGCTGCTTTTATCGGCGCGTTTTTTCTTTTTATCGAGCAAACCTTTGAAGAAGAGCGAAAATGCGCTGAGGTAAACGATCACGGCGACGATAATGCTTGCCATGTATTCGTTATACGGTGTGAAAGCGCTCAGCTGGTTGCCCGATATTGTCAGATAAGCCATAAAGAGACCCGCAAACACCGTGCCTATCGGGTTGCATATCGCAAGCAGCGCAACGGGGATGCCGTTGAAGCCTTCATTCGGCAGAGTCATTGAAGTATTCCAGAAGAATTCAATATCACCCTGCAAATAATAGAGGGCGGCGCCTATGCCCGAGAGTGCGCCCGCTATCGCCATGGAGAGGACGATATTGCGCTTCTCATTCATGCCCGCATATTTGGCGGCGAATTTGTTGCTGCCGCAGGCTTTCAGCTCATAGCCGAAGGTGGTTTTGTTAATCATTATGTAGATAAATATTGCGATGACGATGGCGATGACAATGCCGACATTGGCGTTGCTGCCGCCGAGGAGCTTGTCGAGCCCCATCTTTGGGCTTGCTACGCCGTTGGAGTTGAGCTTGAGCGTATAGCCCACCTTGCCGTAATCGGTCATATTTCTGAACTTGCTGTTGTCAAAGATTATGGTAACAAGGTTTGCGGCAATCCAGTTAGTCATTATCGAGGTTATGACCTCGTTGACGTTGAGAAAAGCCTTGAAAAATCCTGGAATGCAACCCCAAAGAGCGCCCGCAACAGCCGCCGTGAGGAAAGCGAGTATCCACACAAGCCCCGCGGGTATCTTTGATGTATCGAGCGACAGCGCAACGACTATGGCGCTCATCGTGCCCATAAGATACTGACCGGGCGCGCCGATATTAAACAGACCCGTTTTATATGCCAGCGCAACAGAGAGACCCGTCATTATAAGCGGAGTTGCTCTGAAAAGCATATCGCCGAAGAGCCTTGAATTGAAGCCAAAGGTAAGAACGCCGCCCGCGTCAAGGTCTCTGCCGGTGTTGAAGATGCCCGCAAGCACTATCCTGAAGCCCTCCCACGCCGTGGCGGGGCTCATCGTATCAGAATTGAACAGTGAAACTATAAACAGCAACACGCCGCCGAAAATAATACCGATAAGAATTGATATCAGCGAAGAGGCCACGGTCTTGAGGCTGTCCGCCCGATGGGAGTCAAGCCGTCTGCCCTCTTTGGCTTTTTTATTCATCTGCGCTCACCTGCCCCTCATTATTTTTCTTAGCGCCCGCCATATAGAGACCCAGCTCATCGACGGTCGTCGTCTTGGGGTCAAGCTCGCCGACTATCTCGCCCTCATACATAACGAGGATCCTATCGGAGAGATTCATGACCTCATCAAGCTCAAGCGAAACGATAAGCACCGCCTTGCCGAGATCACGCTGACTGACTATCTGCGAATGAATATACTCTATAGCGCCGACATCAAGACCTCTGGTGGGCTGAACCGCCACAAGCAGGTCGGCGTTCCTGTCTATCTCACGGGCAATTATAGCCTTTTGCTGATTGCCGCCCGACATACTGCGTACTTTTGTATCCGCACCCTGACCGCTCCTGACATCGAAGCGCTCTATCAGCTCGTCCGCATATTCACGCACGGCCTCACGGCGGATAAAGCCGAGCTTCTGAAACCTCGGCTCATAGTATCTCTGAAGCACAAGATTCTCTTGCAGTGAAAAGTCGAGAATAAGGCCGTATTTGTGCCTGTCCTCAGGGATATGGCTCATGCCCGCATTGCCGCGCTTCCTGACGCTGAGCTTTGTGATATCTCTGCCGCCGAGAGTTATTTTGCCGCCGCTCGGCTTCTCGAGCCCCGTCAGGGCATTTATCAGCTCGGTCTGACCGTTGCCGTCGATACCCGCGACGCAGACTATCTCGCCGCGTCTGACCTCAAACGAAACATCCTTGACGGCGTTGTTCTTATGGCGCTTTGAAGGCACGGTGAGCCCCTCGATATTTAAGAATGCGTCGGTGGGCTCGGCGTCTTTTTTATCAACTTTAAGCTGAACCGGTCTGCCGACCATCATGTTTGAAAGCTCGTTTACATCGGTGTCGGCGATATTGACCGTGCCGATGCACTTGCCCTTACGCAGGACGGTGCATCTGTCGGCGACCTGCATTATCTCATTGAGCTTGTGGGTGATGAAAAGTATCGACTTGCCCTCAGCCGCAAGGTTTTTCATTATCTGCATCAGCTCCGATATTTCCTGCGGGGTGAGCACGGCGGTGGGCTCGTCAAAGATAAGTATCTCATTATCGCGATAGAGCATTTTAAGTATCTCGGTGCGCTGCTGCATGCCGACGGTGATATCCTCAACCTTTGCGGAGGGGTCGACGGCGAGGCCGTATTTCTCGGAGAGGGCGAGCACCTTTTTGAGCGCCGCCTTTTTGGTGAGGAAGCCCGCCTTATTCGGCTCAACGCCGAGGATTATGTTATCGAGCACTGTAAAAACATCGACGAGCTTGAAATGCTGATGCACCATGCCGATGCCGAGAGCCGTAGCGTCGTTCGGGTCCTTTATCTCGACGGTTTTGCCGTTTTTGCGTATCTCGCCTTTCTCAGGCTGATACAGGCCGAAGAGCACGCTCATCAGCGTCGACTTACCCGCACCGTTCTCACCGAGCAGAGCGTGTATCTCGCCCTTGCGGAGCTTCAGCGTAACATTGTCGTTTGCGATTATTCCGGGAAATTCCTTGGTTATGCCGAGCATTTCGATTATATAATCCTGCTCCATACGCAATATCATTCCTTTTCAGAGAAATTCGCTGTTTATATTTTATATTATATAATATATTGAGCTTCTTTGCAAGTAAAAGCTGATTTTTGACATAAAAAAGGCTGCCGCCTTTCGGCAGCAGCCCGTGAATTGAGCTTACGCTATGAAATTAACGGTGACGTTCTCGAATTCAACCTTGTTTGCAAGGAAGTCGGTGTAGTCATCCTTAACGGTGAGGCTGCCGCCGGTCTTCATTGAATCAAAGATCTTCTGATATTCGTCCTTGGTGAACTTGTTGAATCTTGAGGTCTCGAACGGGAGGCCGACTGCGTCATCATCAACACCGAGGTTGGAGGAAACGCCGCCGACGGTATCCCACTTGCCGTCAAAGTATGCGCCGAGGATCTTCTGAGTAGCAGCTGCAAGGCCCTTCATTGCGGAGGTGATTACGGTGGTGGATTCCTCAGCCTGGTCAACGTCAACGCCGATCGAGAAAGCGTTCTCGGCAGCAGCCGCTGCGAATACGGAGTTGCACATTGAGCCGCCGCAAGCGAAGACGCACTCGGTACCGGCTGAATACCAGCCGCTTACCATGGTCTGAAGCTCTGCGGATGCAGAGTAGTTGGTGCCGTAAAGATAGCTGTAGTTAACTTCGCACTTAACATTTGCAGCCTTAGCAGCGTCCTGGATGCCCTGGACGAAGCCGTAGCCGTATCTGTTAACAGCGGGGTTGGTGCCTGCGCCGCCGCCGGTGAAGCCGAGCTTGGTATTGCCTTCAACGACTGCTGCGTAACCTGCAAGATAGCCGCACTGCTCCTCTTTGAAAGCAACAGCTGCGATATTCTTGAGGTCGTTGCCTGCGGCATCCTGAAGCGGATAACCGTCGATGAATACAAACTTAACGTCGGGATACTCGGCAGCAACTCTCTTGAGAGCAGCTTCCTGAAGGAAACCGGGGGTAACTATGATCTCTGCGCCGCCGGTGATAGCAGCGACAAAGGCATTGTAGCGATCCTCGTCGTTAGCGTTGCTGTCATTTGCGGGCTGATAATACTTATAGGATTTGCTGTTCTGGCTTGCATAGAGCTTGACGCCGTTCCAAGTGCCCTGGTTAAAGGACTTGTCCTTGAGCTGGCCGACGTCGGTAACCATTGCGATGACATATTTGCCGTCGGTTGAATTCATCGTATCGGGGATATCGTCAACATTGACGGTATCGGTCTTTGAAGGCTGATCAGATGAATCGGTGGGATCGTTGTTGTCTTTCTTTCCGCAGGCGGTAAGAGCCACGCAGCCTGCGAGCATTGCGAGAACCATGAAAATTGCCAGGACTTTTTTCATAAGTAGACCTCCAACATATTTTTGCTTATCCAAGCAAGCTGATTGTAGCACATTTTAAACAAAAAATCAATATTCCAATACAAAAGACTTGAAAAAAATCATAATTATTGCTATTCTATAATCAAATAAAGGGCACGGAGGACGTCAAATGGAGAATTCGGTAATAATCGGAATAGCCGGTGGCAGCGGCAACGGAAAGACGACAATCACGAAGCGGATAACCGAGCGATTCCCGAATGAAGTGAGCGTTATCTATCACGATGACTATTATAAAGCTCACGACGACATGCCGTTTGAGCAGCGAAAGCTGCTGAATTACGACCACCCAGAATCCTTTGAGACCTCGCTGTTGACGGAGCATTTGCGAATACTCAAAAACGGCGGAGAAATCGACTGCCCGACCTATGATTATTCGCAGCACAACCGTATGCACGGCGTGACACACCGCATAAAACCGAACAAGGTCATAATAGTCGAGGGAATCCTGATCCTTAATGAGGAGGAGCTGCGAGACCTCTTTGATATAAAAATATTTGTCGATACCGACGCCGACGTGCGGATCCTGCGCCGACTGCGCCGCGACGTTAAAGAGAGAGGCAGGAGCGTGGATTCGGTCATTGATCAGTATCTTGCCACCGTAAAGCCCATGCACGACCGCTTCGTTGAGCCGAGCAAGCGTTACGCCGATGTGATAATCCCCGAAGGGGGCAAAAATGAAGTGGCGCTCAATATGCTGCTCACACAAGTCGAAAACTGCATAGCCGACAAATAAGCGAAAGCCGCTGCTGTAAAAGCAACGGCTTTTTTCTTTTATTCTTCTGTTACGCCTTCAAGGAAATCGGTCTCCTTAACGAAGCCGTCTTTGTCAATGCGGAAGGTTTTGACCTCCTGCCTGCCGAAATCGGCGTAGAAGCCGGCGTTAGCTGCGTCACAGACTATCGCGGCCTTGACGGGCTTGCCCGCAGTCTCGCAAAGACGGATTATGACATCACCCGAGCCGTCCTCGCAGAATTTGAGAGCGGAGAGCGAAATATTGGGCTTATTTACGCTTATGAAGCTTTTCTTACGGGGCAGAGCACCCTTGTGATAGCCCACGGGCACGGCGACGAGCTTCTGATTGAGCTTGTCGGCCTCTTGCTGCACTTCGCTCGCCTCGGCAGCGCCCTTGTGCGGGTATATGGCATACTCAAATCTCTGAAGCCCCTCGTCAGTGTAGCTGAAATCGGCGGCGGGTCTGTTTGAGTAGTGATCGGCAAAGATGCAGTTACGCAGCATAGTCAGGCGCAGAGTGCCGTCCGGGCAGTCGTAGCTGTATTTTGCGTCGCTGATGAGCGAAACGCCGTAGCCTTCGGCTGTGACGTCGCCCCAAGTGAGCGCAGGCTCCTCCTCGCCGTTGCACGGGCGTTTGATGAACCCTGCGGGTATCTCGTAAGTGGATATCGGGTCGCTGCCGGCAACGGTCACCGGCATCTTGAGGATAGTCAGAGGCTCCTGCCAAAGAATGCGGCACTTGACTCTGATGACCTTGCTGCCGGCTGCGAGGATGAAATCCTGAGTGAGATATGAGCCATTATAAACGTGCTTCACTCTGACAACGGCTCTTGCTGCGCCGCACTCGACAAGCTCAATGCTTGCAAGCTCTGGCTTCGCTATCTCGTCATGGAATCTGAATATCATATGCGCCCAAGTATCGGGCTTGGTGTTGTCAAATATTGCGGGAACGCAGAATTCGCCGCCGACATATTCGTGACCGTCTTCCTTTGAAACAAGGCTGCTGATGCCGCCGTTTTTGTCGTCAAACGTCACTCTGAGGTATTCATTCTCGATAGTCAGGACGTCCGCGGCAACAGGACTTTGAAGCTCGGGAGCTTCCACAAATTCGGAATCCTCATGCCACAGCCAATAAACGGCATAGCCGAGGGCGGGCACATTTGCGATAAACTCGGTGTCAAGATGCGAGTCGTTCGACCTTGAGGAACGGACATTCTGAAAAAGTGCGTCGTTGCCGTCGCTGTCAACTACTCTCTTTGAGGGGTGATATGTCCTGACAGGCGATTCAACGTCGTGCGCGAGCGGGTTAAAGACAACTATGGGTCTGGGGAATCTGAGATTGCGGCAATGGTGGCGCTCGTGGCAGGTCACGCTGTCCGAAACACCGTCAAGCCATGTATCAATGTTGAGCGAGAGCTTGAGCAGAGCCTTGTTCTCCTCTTTAGCGGCAACGGTCATCGCGCCGCCCATGGAGTCCCTGACATCGTCATAGGCTTCCATTATCGAGCAGCCGCAGAGGATATCATGGAACTGATTGAAGCAAACATCTCTCCACGCCTCGGCGAATTTCTCCGTAGCGGCGGGCAGATCTGTGGTAAGCGCAGCAATGGTGTTCCATTTCTCGGCGCTCCTGAGCCAGAATTCGGCTCTGCGGTTGAGCTGCTTAACCATTGAAGTGGCGGAGTAGCAGCCGCTCGCGTGGTGCTGCAATTCGTCGCTCCATACGGGCAGGTCGAGCCTGTCGGCACACATCTCCTCAAAATATCTGTCGGGTGATGAGAACTTCAGCTCGTCATAGCCCTCATTTTTGAGCTTGAGCAGGTAATCGAGATCGCCCTTGGTCGGGCCGCCGCCGTGATTGCCGACTCCGCAGAATATCATCATGCCGTGGCCGTCGTTCTCGGCTCTCTTGCGGGCATTTGTAACCTCTCTGTCAAGCGACTTCGTGCCGCTCGCACCGTAGGAATCGGAAATCCTGAATGTGAGCACCCTCGAGCCGTCGGCGCTGTCCCACCAGAAAAGATCCTCAGGGATATCGGGGTTCTCATGCATACCCGGTCTCATCATCACATAGCAACGCATCCCGCTCTTTGTGAGCAGCTGAGGCATCATGGCGTTGTGGCCGAAGGAGTCGACATTGTAGCCGACCTCGCAGATCTTGCTGAACTTCTCATAGTAATAAAGCTGGCTGTAGAGCGCCTGACGGGCGAAGCCCTCGGTGCTGGGCATATTGCAGTCCGGCTGAACCCACCAGCCGTTAACGGGCACCCATCTGCCCTTCTTGACGAGTTTTGTTATCTCGGCAAAAAGCTCGGGGTCGATCTCCTCGACCCATTTATAATAGGAAGCGGAGGAGCAGGTGAAAATAAAGCCGTCGTATTCATTGAGCCTGTCGACTGCGCTGCGGAAGGTCTGGAGCACTTCGCCGCAGCCCTCCTGCCAGCGCCAGAGCCATATCGGGTCAAGGTGAGCGTTGCCGATAATATGTATACTGTTATTCATGTCAAATCCTCCAATTATTCAAAGAAGCCGAAGAATCTGCCGATCCAATAGGCAAAGGTATATATGTAGCAGCTCTCAACGCAGCTGCTGCCGCCGGAATCCTCGTTTTGATACTGGAGAGGATTGCGGTCATATTTTGAGATAAAAGTCTCGTCCGGCTCAAGCAGCACGGAGGATTCGAGCGAGCCCATACGGAGCTTCTTAACGGGCACGTCGTGCCTGCCCTGACAGCTTACGCCCGCGGCAAGACGGCTGATATTCGTCCTGTAGAACCACGAAGCCATGCGCTCAAGATCGACCTCTTCATCGGGGCACGAGAGCATAAACGGGATATCGTAGCCGGGGTTGTGCTCCCTCTCGAGCGAGGTGCGCCACGACTTGAAGCCCGCACGGTATTTTGCAAGCAGGGTCTCGTCCTTCTCAAGCAGGCAAAGACCGGTGAACGCGCAGACGGCAAGCATATGATCGCCGTACATTATCTCCTCGGGGAAATCAAAGCCCATGGAGAGGCTCATCTGATAGAGCCTATCAAAGTGCTTCTCGGTCAGGTCGTCATAGCCGAGATCGTTTATAAGATGCTCATAGCTCCTGCGCCACTCGCCCTGCTCACCCGTTATCCTCATGGTGACGAGGTGATACATGAGCACCTCGGCGGCGTTGAGCGGAGCGTCGCACCAACCGAAGTCGGTGTCAAAATATCTTGTGCTCCATTTAGCCCAAGTTGTCGGCTGACCGGAGAAGTCAAGGAATTCATAGTTGCTGTCGATTATATGCTTCATAAGCGCCTTGGCGGATATTTTGATAAGCTCGTCAAGCTCGGGATCATCGCAGGCGAGAAACTCGTGAGCGACAAGCATCTGAGCAAAGTGATGGGTCACCTCGTCGCTGCTGGTATCGGCTTTATAAACAAGACCGTCAGTCGTGTAGCCGAGGTCGGTATAGAGCTTTGCGAGCCTCTCGGGCACCTTTGTGCCCGCATATATCTCGGTGCCCACGCAGCCTCTTTTGAGCGCCTCTGTGGTCTCGATGCAGACGGCCTTACCGCCGCCGATGCGGAAGAAAATGCCGTCGTCGGGCACAGGCTCGTCGGGGCAGAGATAAGTCCTTGCCGCAAAGCCGTCACCCCTGCAGGGAATATGGAGCAGCAGCAGGCAGGCCTCAACGGCACGGGTCGCCACTCTCTTGGCTTCAAGCGTCTCGGGGTCGTCAGCGCCCTTTTCACGCTTGAGGGTCGCATATTTGAACACCTCACCCATTGCAAAGCCCGCGGTGAAGCTGCCGTCGTTATCGGAATGTGAATAATGGTGCATTGAGTCGAGGTCGCCGGGTATCCTCAGCCCTCTCTGGCTGACCATTCCCCTGCGATCAACGTATTTAAGAGTCTCAGCGAGCAGCATATTGCACTTATCGAGCGTTGAGAGAGGCTTCATCTCGATATAGGCTGCGCCCTTGTCGGTGAGCACCCAAATGCCGTTGCCCTCGGGCAACAGCGCGCGGACATTATTATCGGGCAGGTCTCTCGGAGCGCTGAAATACATAACTCTGTCGCACTCGCGTTCGGAATCCTTATCGTATCTCGTCAGACCCGTCGAAGCGCCGAACCAAACGGCATCGGGAGTCTCGGCGCAGCAGATGTAATCGCTCTTCTTTGACGGCAAAGGATACGGGAAGCCCTCAAGATCCGGCTTCACGCACTCGGCCTTAAAAAGCGCCGATGGAACACGGGGGTCGCGGGGCTCATAGAAAGTGCGGAAGCGGTTAAAATGGTCTTTTAATTTGAATTTATTTCTCATTGCACACCTCGGATTAATAAATATATAATTATAATAACAGAAGAACGTGGCATATGCAACCAAAATTTATTTAAAATATCCATAAACTCATTTACAAGCGGCAAGTAAAATGGTATACTAAGGCTGCAATAAATCAGAGAGATGCAAGGTAACACGATGCTTGAATTCAAACCGATAACACCGAACGACACCCCCGAGCTTAAAAAATATTTCTGCGCCCGACCGCCGCATTTTTGCGACAGGACCCCCGGCGTTGCCGTTATGTGGCGGCAGATATATTCAAATCATTTCTGTATTTTTAACGACACGCTCATTATCCGCTCAACCCTCGGCGGCAAAGCGGAGTACCTCTCCCCCGTCGGCAGGGATTTTGACGGAGCAGTCGAGGCGGTCACGGCTCATTGCGCCGAGATAGGCGAAAAAGCCATATTCTACGGGCTGACGGATGAAGAGGCCGACTCGCTCCTCGAGAAATATCCGTGCAGCAGCCGCCATGCAAACAGAGACTGGTTTGACTATGTATACGATAAAACCGCTCTTATGACCCTCAGCGGCAAGAAATACGCTGCACAGCGCAACCATATCCACAAATTCACCGCGCTCTACCCCAACTACTCTTTTGAGCCGATAAGCGACGAAAATATTCCCGACCTCATCGCATTCACCGAGGATTTCCACTTTCACGCACTCAAAGAGGGCGGCGACGCTGCCGCCGAGGTCGGTATGTGTATGGGCGCTCTGAGAGAGTTTCCCCTGCTCGGCATGGTCGGTCTGGCGCTCAGGGTTGGCGGTAAAACAATCGGTTACACAATAGGCGAAACGGTCGGCGATATGTTTTTTGTCCATATTGAAAAGGCCGATACCGAATATCAAGGCGCATATCAAATGCTTTCTAACACATTCTTAAAGACTTACGCCACGGGAGACGATATTAAATTTGTCAACCGTGAGGAGGACTGCGGCGACGAGGGATTAAGGCGCTCAAAGCTGTCATATCATCCCATAGCACTGCCGCCGAAAAACACAGTTATCATAGCGAAATAACGGAGCACACCCGTTTTTTCAAATATCCCCCAATAAACAGGAGGTACATTACATGAGAAAGATCATCGCAGCAATACTCGCACTCACCCTCGCCCTCGGAGCCTGCTTCATGCTCTCTTCGTGCGGCGGCAAGACAGACGACCCCACCACCACGGCGGCTGCCGACAATTCCGAACCCGTTGAAGATACCGCAGCTCAGAGCGAAGCCATGACAGGCGACAACGGCGAGACCGTCACGCCGTCAGAATCCGCTCCCGCCGATGAGGGCACCACCGAGGAGCCCACCACTCTTGTGGCGGTCACAGCGCCCGTCGGCGGCTCGGTCGCCGATATCGTTACATACTACAACAACGCGGTCAACGGCGCTAAGAAGTATCCCGGCAAAATGACCGTCAAGCGTACCCAGGGCACGGTATCGAGCCTTGAGGAGATCTCCATAGGCCTTGCTCAGGGCGTTGTCGAGGGCGTTCTGCCGAACGATTACCCCAAGAACGAGACTCAGACCTTTGTCAACGGCAAGAGCAGCTCCGGCAAGACCGCCGCTTCCTTCTTCCCCGTTGACGACAAGCCCTACGCCAGCAATCTGACCCCCGCAGGCGTCAAGAGCGCGACCTGCACCGCAAACGGCAAGGGCAGCAAGGTTGTTATCACCCTCATCAGCGAGGACGGCAACGATATCAACTTCGTGCCGAAGCATCACGCCTCCTGCGCCGATACACTTGCGCTCACTCAGGAGGATCTCGACCCCCTGACCATCAACGAGTGCCACATCACCTACACGGGCATGACCCTGACCGCCGAAATAGACGAATTCGGCAGAGTGACTTCTCTTAAAGTCAGCGAACCTGTCACCATCGAGGGCAAGGTCGCTTGGAAAAAGCTCAACCTCATCGAGGTCAAGGTCCTCGGCACCTGGAAGCAGGAATTCGTCGTCACCTACTGATCGTTAAAGCGAAATACAAAATCGGGGCTGCGATAAATTCGCAGCCCCGAAATTTTATTATGGTATGTTATTTTACATATATGGGATTTGTCCACGCCATTTTGCCGTCGACATCAACGACGGTCGCGCGGATATAGCTGTAATCGTCTCTGAGGTCACGCTCGGCGTGAGTTATAAGTTCGCCGTCATCAGCCTTAACTATACGGGTCGGGTGGCGGTCGGCGTGGAAGCGTATTTTGGCGCAGGGTGAGCATTCGACATGAGCTACGCCGTCCTCGACATAGAAATCCTTGATCTCAGGGCCGCAGGAGGAGTAGAACGCGCCCTTGACAAGCGCATCAAGCACCGCCTTGACGCTCTTCTCGGCGTTGACCATGACCCAGCCGTTGCAGTGCTGACGCATGGGGTGACCGTCGTCGACAGCAACGCCCCAAATCTTGTGACCGAGACCGAGCATTTCATCCCAATAGGGAGCGTCAACGTCCATGTCGTTATCCATTACGCAGCCGCTGTTCCAGACCTCCATAGCGAATTCGCCGATGAGCTTATCAAAATATCTCGCCGGAGTTGAACTCCACTCGGGGTGACAATAGAAAGTGATGTTGCCCTTGGAATGGATCCAATCAAGATACTGCTGGAAATCGAACTGGTCATGAACCCTGCCGCTCTCAAATCTGTCGCCGTCGGCGAAACCGTTGCTCTCGTCATTCGGGCCGAGGCAAACGGTGTGGAAGCAGCGAAAGCCGATATCATTATCAAATCCCGCGTCAAACTCCATGCCGGGGATTATGAGCAGCCCCGCATCGGGAGCGTAATCGGTGCGGTTATAGACCCTGTGGTCGGTGAGGGCAAGGAAATCATAGCCGTGGACGGCATGATAGCGCTCGACCTCCTCGGGAGTGCCCGAGCCGTCGGAACGGGTGGTGTGGCAGTGGAGACCGCCCTTCAGCATTTTTTCGCAAGGCTCAAACGCAGCCTGTCTTATGATTTTTGAATCAGCCATAGCTTCTCCCTTCAGTTAAAACGCACTTCAACAGTATGTCTGCCTCCCGAAACCTTGACGGTAACATCGCTGTTTTCTTTTGTATAATCGGCCTTTGCGCCGTCAACGGTGATCAAGACGATATCTCTCGGCACGCAGATAACGGCATCGCCGCCGCACTCGCTCTCGAACGCAAGAGAGAACACTTTCTTATCCTCGTCGCAGTGATAGGATTCTATAACGCCGGGTATCGCCTTGGGGTACGGGCGTGAGAATATCTTCATCAGCGGGGTCTTAAGCCAGCCGTCGGTGTAGCACCAATAGGTGTTGCTCCACTTGTTGGAGTCAAACATATCAAGCAGGAAGCTGACGTGGGGCAGCCAGCCCTCGCCCTCTCCGCCGCCGCCCCATTCGCCGACGATAACGGGCATATGTAATCTGTCCTGAGACTTCTTATGCTGGGCAAACATGCCGCTGACTCTCTCATTGCTCGCATACTTATAAAGTTCGGTATCGACCATGAAGTCATAAGCATGGGGGGCGAACGCCTGATTCTGCTCCCTCTTGCCGTCGACGGTTATCGGCGGAGCGGAGAACGGAACGGTGGTGTTTGACCAGTAGCAGTTATCGAGCATTATAACGCCCTTATCGGTCACGCCTCTGATAGCCTTGGTAACTCTCGAGAGGAACGGAGCGTATTTATTTATATCGAAATCACGGATGCAGTCGTCGAACACGGAGGTCGCCTTCCTGACGACGCTTGACGATATCTGCTCAAGCACTTTGGGCACCCTGTCCTTTGAGAAAACGGCGTCAGCAAAGAGCTTGCCTTGCTTTATCTCGCGGTCAAAGAGGATGACCCTGACAGCCTTGAGGATAAGCTTTTTGAAAGCCTTGCCCGCAGCCATGCCGGGGAACGGCTCATTCATCAGGTCGAAGCCGAAGAGAGCGGGCTTGTCTTTGAATCTCTCTGCAACATGGGCCCAGCAGTCGGCATACCATTCCTGGAGCCCCTTTCCGTTCACCTCACGGTTAGCCCAGAAATTATCAAACGCCCTCTGGCAGTATTTGCCCCAGAAATATCCGGCAGCCCAAACGCCCTTGATGGGCTTGACTTCATACTGATCGGTTATTGTAGCCCATGCCGGCGCGCCGTCGCCGTTGCACTTGGGCGAATAAAGATCCTGATGCATATCGAGATAGGCATATATTCCGTATTTCTCGCAAAGCTCAAGTATACGATCAATCTCATCAAGGTATTCATCATTATAATCACCCGGGGTCGGCTCAAGCTTCGCCCATGTGAACCCGAGCCGGATAAGGTTGAAGCCCTTGTCGCGGAATTCAGACAGCAGCTCATCATCGACGGTGTAAGCATACTTCTGCTCACCGGGCTTATAATCGCTCTTATCAACGATGTTAACGCCGTTGAATATCCTCTCTCTGCCGAGCTCGTCGACAAATCTTGTGGAATCGGTTCTTATAGTGTTCATTTCGGACTCCTTTTCTGAGTTAGATATTGTCTCTATGCGGTGACCGCCTCTTTTGCAGCGGCTTTCTTTTCAAATATATTTGTGAAATTCAGCAGGAAGAGCAGGATATACGCCGCCTGCATCGGAATATTCTCGATTATCGCACTCTTGCCGACGGTTATGAGCAGCACGAGCATGGTAGCAAGTATGGCGCAGAAGATGATGAAGGCAGCAAGGAACGCGCCTTTCTCTTTTCTCGCCTTGCTGAAAAGCAGGATAACCATCGGAGCAGCGCAACAGAATGCGAAGATGAGTGCACCCGCCCAATGAGCCATGCAGCGGGGGGAATCAAGGTGCATCTCCTCACCCATTGACGGGCAATTGATAGTGACGAATATTGCGGCGCTGCCTATCGAGCCGAGGATAACGCCGAGCTTGCTGTTATAGTTATAACGTCTGTAGGCAAACATGGTGTTGGTGAAGATGGTCATTGAGGCGAAAACGCCCCAGCCTCTGAAATGCCAGGGAAAATCAAGGCCTATCATGCTTGCTGTTATTGTCTTGACCTTCTCGATGAAGGGCTGATCGCCGAAGAAGCCGTACCATGTAACGTAAACACAGCCGAAGATGATGCCGACAAGGCAGAACGCCTTTATCGCCTTTGTGAGCTGCTCGGCGTAGAGAATATTCTTTATGTAGAAGATGAACATCAGCAGACACACGGTGGAGAGAACGACCCACACCGGATAGAGCCATTCGTGACCGAGCATACCGCTGATATTTGCATGGAGCACTCCGTCGACCGTACGCTCGGCAACGGTAGCGTAATTCACAAGCACGATATCCTTCATAAAGAATACCATCCATATGAGATATGCCAAAGATATGGCTATCCACATGGCAAGATATCCCTTAGGCATACGGTTCTTGGTTTGCTGCATAAATTCTCCTCCTATAAATTAAAAGTGTTAATTATAGATTAACATATAGTTATCCAAAAAGCAACAGATATTGTATAAAAAAGCGCCGCGGTTTTGCCGCAGCGCTAAATGCCGAATAATCATTTCAGCCTTGATATGTATTGACAGGTGACATAGATGTTTTGAATCTTCTTAGCCTGCGAACCTATGGGCGTCTCAATTATCGGCTGGGTCTCGGAGGGAGTGACATAAAGCTTAAAGGCTATTACATCCTGTCCGACCCGCATATCTTTGATGTTTTTATACTCAAAGTTTCTGTTCTCAACGCCGAGGTAGTTAAAGACTATATCCTCAAGGTCGTGCCCCGAGAAGAGCTTGATGACGTCATCCTCATCATGCATATCAATGATAGCCTTTGCCTCCTCAAAGGTAAGCGGGCAGCATTTGAACTCGCCCTCGTTTAAGATAGTCATAACATTCTGATTATCGACCAGAAGCAGCGGAACAAGCGAACGTGCCATAGAGATCACCCTTCTTTCATTGAATTATCAAGCAAAATAGATAAAAAATATCCGTATCGGCTTGAATTTGTATTCATTATACATAAAGAAATGCGAAATGTCAATACCAAATGCTTATTCCAAAATATTTGATGTTATGAAGTCAACGCCCCACTTGCAAAGCTCCTCGCCTCTGTCCTTATCGTTGCAGGTCCAGCAGTTGACCTTTGCGCCGACTGCATGGACGGCGGCGATACGCTCGGCGTTAAGCTCCGTATAGCGGATATCAAGATCAAAGCCGTATTTGGCAAGCAGCTGCGGCAGATCGTCGGAGTAGCTGTCGACAAGGAACTGCGCCTCGCTCTCGGGGATATTCTCTCTAAGTTTAACAAGATTATCAAAAACGAACGAGATGAAGATTACATTCTCAAGGTAATCGCAGCTCTTGATTTCGTCGCAAATAGCGGCTATCTCGTCGGAGGTGAAAGCGTTTTTAAGCTCGAGCACGGCTGTCTTGCCGTATCTCTTGCAGGTGCTTATGTATTCGGTGAGGGTCGGGATATGCAGATCCGCTCTCCCCTTTTTATCATCGGTGTCGCAGAGTGAGAGTTTGCGGAGAGTCTCAAAGGTTGATTTCTCGACCTCGAGGTCATCTATAGCCACTCTGCCGGTGGTATCGTCGTGGATGATGACGAATTTGCCGTCAACGGTCTTATGAACGTCGGTCTCTATGCCGAAATAGCTGCGGTTGCCCGCGGCGATAAAAGCCGCGTTCGTATTCTCTTTCTCAATGCCGCTGAGGCCCCTGTGGGCTATCATTTTAGCGGTGCGTGTATCAAGTTTAATTGAATCCATTGTAATTCTCCTTCCTTATTTATCAAAACTCAGGCTCACAAGCAGCGGATAATGGTCGCTCGGGTATGCCCCGCCGTAGACCGTGTCGACCACTCGATAGGAATTGACCTTGAAGCCCGTTTTGGATATCATAACATAGTCGATGGGCTTCCTGTCGAGCTGCCTGCCGAAATCCTGATAGGTGCAGCCGCCGACAGAATTCTCCGTCTGATATTTGACATCGAGGAAATTCTCGGTTGCGCTTCTATAGGTCTCAGAATCCTCAACGCAGTTGAAGTCGCCCATTATCATTGCGGGCAGCGAGCCGAACTGCTTTATCTTGTCGAGCACCACGGCGATGCCCTTTATCCTCGCCTCGTCACTGACATGGTCAAGGTGGGTGTTGAATACGACGAATTTCACGCCGCTCGCCTTATCAGTCAATATCACATAGCTGCAAATTCTGTAGCAGGCGGCGCCCCAATCCTTGCTCATCGTCTCGGGAGTCTCCGAGAGCCAAAAGGAGCCTTTATCGGCAAGCTCGTATTTATCACGGCGATAGAATACCGGGCAGCCCTCGGACATCGAGGCTTCATCCCTGTATGTAATGACCGAGTCATACTGCGGCAGGCTGCTGCAAAGATAGGCGTAGTGATACTTCGTAGCCTCCTGGAAGCCGATTATGTCGGGCGAGCACATCTCGACATTCTTGATTATGAGATCGGCTCGATAAAACCAGCTCTTCCTGCCGAGATCGGTCGGCGAAATGCAGCGCAGATTGCTGCTCATCACCCGCACCTCACCGTCGGCGGAGACGTCATTCACCTCGACCGCAGTCATATGCTTGCGGTAATGCGGATAATACCAAAGCTCGACCGCGCCCAAGACGAGCACGATAACGAGCAGGGCGCTGAGGATACCGAGAAACACTTTCTTTGACTTTTTCATCATCAAACCTCCGTATTCATTGAAAAAACGCAGCCGCAATACTGCTGACGATACAGGCAGTATTCCTTTGACAGAACTATCGAGCGCTGATAGCCGCCCCGCTTCTTGAAATCGGACGGCAGATACTCGACCCCGTATTTTTTCTCAAGCTCAAAGCCTATCTTGTTGATAAGCTGAGCATTCTTGTGCGGGCTGACGGTCAGCGTGGTCGCAAAGAGCGGGAAGCCGTTTTTGCGGGCGTATTCAGCCGTGCGCGACATCCTGAGCAGGAAGCATTTCTCGCACCTTGCTCCCCCCTCCGGCTCGCCCTCAAGACCCGCGGCCGCCTCAAAGAACGGCTCGGGCGAGGAATCGTCCTCGGCTATCGTCACCCCGCTGCAAAACGGTGCTTTTTCACAGAGCTTATAAAGCTCGCCGAGGCGCTTTTTGTATTCCGCGCCGTCGGTTATGTTTTGGTTTGAGAAAAACACGGTTATATCGAAATATTTTGTCAGGTATTCGAGCACATAAGACGAGCACGGAGCGCAGCAGGCGTGCAGCAGCAGCCTCTCACGCCTCCCATCAGCGCACAGGCGCTCTATGGCCTTGTCCGTCTCAAGCTGATAATTTATCTTTTCCATCTGATCGCCTCTTTGCTTCATAATACCATATCGGATACTAAATGTAAATAGCAATCCGCCGCAACCGGTTAATTCCGATCACGGCGGATTTATGCGCGAGTTTAGAATATCTCTAGCTCTGCATTTCTTCATCAAAAGCTATCAATTTCGCCAATGCGATAATTATTAGCCCTGTATTTTGTCTACGATATCAAAGAAGAAGCCGGTAAAAACGCCTACGCAGATCATAGCAGAAGTTGAAATAATTAATACAGTCATAAGCATTTTTAGCTTTAAAGAAATCAATTTTCTCTTTTTTATCAGAATATAAGACAAAAGCACCGGAACCACACATGGCACCAAAACAGATAATGGATAGTATAGAATCATCAGTATCATAAAGTATCCAAACGCATCTTTACTTATCAGCAAATAAGCGATCGGAAGCGATGAGATTATAAAGAAAATCACATAAATTGCGGCAATCACAATAATGAGCCAAATAGGTTTATTCTGACCTTTCATTTTAATTGTCGATTTAATTCCGATAAACAGTATCAAAATAGGTAAAGTCGTTAAGAAAAGCAAAATTAAACCATTTAAAAATAAATAGAATTTTTCCATCGTTTTACCTCAACCTTATTCTTTGAACTTTATACGGTCTTATTGATTTGTAGAAATGCCGGAAGATTTATCCTTCTCCTTTTTGGCATTGCTGATAAGCGATAAAACAATAGAAAAAGAAAGATACAGGCTAGATAGCAAATTGCAAATAGGGATTGTAAAATCTTCAAGCATATTAAAGTCATTTACATGTTTTGGTGTGCTTAGAAGAAACAGGAAAACAAAGGCCATCGGGAAAAGAGTTAATACGCTCGTTGAGATTTTTTTGTTATTGATAATATAATGTTCAATCAATATAAATATCAACGCAACCACTAATGTTTCCGCTAAACAAATCAGCTTATTTTCTATTTTACCATAATTAGCAAAATCTCTATAAAGGCAAATAACAGAAATCAACATGCAAAGCAACGACTGGAATTAAACAACTATTCTAATCTTCATAATCAATCTCCCATTTTTTATTAATCCGCCATACAAAATGAAAACAGGTCTGTCTGTTATATCCGAACCCATAAGGCAAACCTCCGGCTGAACGAACGAAGTTTATGACCTCATGGGTTATCTACCGCAAAAGAATATCCCTGCGGCAGAGTTTAATTAATGTGTCAGACTTGATTGCTGTTCTTGTTTTTTTGATAAACAAAGAATATGGCGCAGACAGCCAAGCTCCATATGCAACTTGGAATATAGTTTTCTTCAATTGTGAGGATCCCATGCAGTCTCAAATAAACATAGAGAAATCTCAGCATGATAGCAACAAGAATAATCAAAAAGTATATGAGCTTACGATGCTTGATCATTTTTAAGATACCCCTTTCTCTCAAGTATCTGTATCGCCTTTTGGTCAAAATAGACACTGGGATTATGTGCCTTAGCGGTGGAATATAACCGAGCAAAAAGCTCATTATGTTTTTTCATAAAGAAGATAACGGGAATTTGCCAAGGTACATTTTTGCATCTGACCCTAACTCTGTATATTCCTACAAGCGGGAAAACTTTGGCTTCAAGGCTAAGTATGTCCTCATATCTAACATTCAAGTCTCTCACCGTTTTTCCAAACCTAAAAGAATTAAAGCATACATATTCATCATGAAATTCCACAAATCTGTTCAAATATTCTTTGCCCCAAAGGCTCCAACACGTGATTAAAAAGCCGTATAGTGTTATGATCATTTTTCTGGTAAATCTTATGTCACCATCTCGAATATATTTCAGCAACAGCATCAAAGCTACCATGCCGATTAATAGAAACCATTCAAATGCAATAGCTAAACGACTGTATCTGTATTTCATTCAAAAGTCTCCCGTCATTTATTCATAATATTGCCCCATGCCGTGCTGCCCACAAAACTAATTGCGGCGTAGTAATGTCCTTTATCGTTATATAAACAGATACTGCCAACGAAACAATTTCCACAAGAGCGGAAACAACATAAAAACATCTTGAAATTCGGATATCGTTTCTTTTCAGTGCTCGGTAAATTGCAACCCATATCATCAAAATAGTCAGCGGTGACAGAACTGTAAGCATATAAATTACGTTAACCGCAATACCCACCAAATAAAGAACTCCGTCCTTTGAGAAAAACGTTACGCCTATTAAAGGGATAAGTGACGCCGCCTCCGCCGCCACTGCCGCAATAATCGGCAAAACCACAGAACGTTTTCGCTTCCATTGGCGATGAATTATCAAAATCCCAATGATGAAAACACCCAAAGGCAAACCGAAAAACAAAAACGTTGTCAATGCCGTATATTTCATTGTATATAGGTATTCAGAAAGCTGCTGATATGTATAAATAGACTTTCTCCTTTACATCAACCGCTTGACATTTCTTTTTCAATCTTGTGTTTTTTGCAAAATCAGTCACGGCACATAGGCATCTTTTGTTATTATTAAAACGGCAACGACTGCGGAAATGATTTCAAAAGCGGAGGAAGTAATATAAAACCCTTTAGTGATACGGACATCTTTTCTTTTCATTGTCCACCGGATCAGAGCACATATTATCGGAATTATCAGCGGCAACAGCACACCGATCGTAAAAGCAAAGCACAGGGGCATAATCGCCAAATACAGCACATTGTCCTCTGAAAAGAAAGCTACACCGATAAACGGCACAAGGGCTGCCGCCTCCGCGACCGCCGTTGCAATTATCGGCAAAACCACAGAACGGTTTCGTTTCCTTTGTCGATAAATTATTAAAATACCGATGATAAAAACGCCCAACGGCAAAGCCAAAAACAAAAACGTTGCTGTCGCGGCGGATTTAAAAGCATCTAAAAAATTTGATAACTGTAGAGATAAATGCACAAACATCCTCCTGTTAAACTGTATCCAAACTGCGATTTTTTTGTATTTATATTTAATTTAACAATCCTCACTTTTTAGCTCGGCGCTAAAATCGAAATCAACTGAAACAACAATATATGCCTGAAATCAAAAGCAATTCCCCGATTTTGATAAAATTTTGTCGTACTTATAATAACATTAAGCAATACTTTTGTCAATATAATCGTTATTTATCCGAGCCGAAAGAGTTTATCGTGCGGAAGCTCCACCGCCGGCATTAAATCGGCTTTATGCGTCGGTCGTTCACCTACATCGAACCTCGGCGGCGTTGGCAACATATGCGTCATATTCCTTGCAAACCTTCTGATGCCTGAGAATGCTTATCGACCTGTTTTGAACCGCCTTAAGCATATAGTTTTTAAGATCCTTAGGATTATCGACCCTCTCAAAGATATCCATGTGCGACGAAGCAATGCTGCAAAAGACGTCGTGAACGGCATCCTCAGCGTCTTCGTCATTATTCAATATGGACTTTGCGAAGGCGATCATCTGCTTTCTGTAATGCCGATAAGCCTCGTCAAAGAGTTTTGCTTTATCCTCAGGGCGCGTCATACTTATATGCAATGTAAACATCAATAACTATTTTCTTTAAAAAGTCTTTGGCTCTTACAACACATATTATCACAAATATTATTAAGGCTCAACCGATTCCCGTATATTTTTTATGTTAATTCCAAGAAAGGATTTATAAAGATGCCACGGCAATATGAAAAGCAGCTTCGCAAAAGCCTCCCATAATTAACCACTCATAATATACAACGCATTAATTGTCGGTTTTGGTACAAAAATCGAGAAATTAACTCGTATTATTCTATAATTTTCCGTTCCGACAAGATAAAAGCCCCGAAAGTCTTGCATATCAAGGCTTTCGGGGTTTAACTGAAATTGATTAAAACGGTATTGTTTGTTCAAGGCCGGGCGTCTTTGCGTATTTCATAATTGCTGATTTATTGTGCATGCCGAGCAGGAGGAAGAAAAGCAACCGCCGGAACAGCCGAGATTTTCATTTGCAACGGCAAGCATAAGACGAATTCTGTTTTCCTGATTAACCTTTGTTGCACCGGGGTCATAGTCGATCGGAACAATATTTGATTCGGGATACATATCTTTTAGCTTCCTTATCATGCCCTTGCCGACAATATGGTTCGGCAGACAGCCGAAGGGTTGGGCGCATACGATATTGCCGTAGCCGCTTTCGATAAGCTCCATCATTTCAGCTGTCAGAAGCCATCCCTCGCCCATTTTACAGCCGGGTCCGATAATCTTTGTGCATATTTCCTTGATATGAGCATAGGTTGACGGAACGGTGAAACGCCCGTAAGCCCTTACAGCGTCAAGCAATGTGGTTTCAATTCTCGTTAGATACCAGATAGCAAACTGCATTGCAATCTTTTTAAGCTTGCTTCCGCCGTAGAGCTTGATATCCTCAAGTCTGTTATCGACCTTAAAGAGGAAGAAGCCCAGAAGTCCGGGAACCATAACCTCACAGCCTTGATCGAACAGGAATTCCTCAAGGTGATTATTGGCAAGCGGAGAATACTTAACATAAATCTCGCCGACAACGCCGACCTTTGTTTTGACAATATTCTTTACGGGAACCTCCGAAAAGGACTTTGTAATCTCAGGAAGAAGCTTTTTCATCTCGCCGAAAGAATATCCTCTGCCCTTTCTGAACATCTCGCTGATACCGTCAATCCATTTCTGTACGAGCCTTTTACACTCCCCCTCATTCTTTTCATAAGGCTCGACCTGGTTTTTGAGAAGCATAATCAGATCGCCGTAGATAACTGCCGAGAGCATTTTAAGAGCCATTGAAATCCTGATTTTGAAGCCGCTGTTTTTCTCAAGTCTCGAAAGGTTAAGAGAAATAACGGGAACCTGCGGATAGCCCGCCTTTTTAAGCGCTTTTCTGAGCAGATGAATGTAGTTTGAAGCACGGCAGCCGCCGCCCGACTGAGTTATCATCAAAGCGGTTTTGTCAGGGTCATATTTTCCCGTGTTCAAGGCGTCAATGAGCTGACCGATAACAAGCAGCGCAGGGTAACAGGTGTCGTTATGAACATATTTTAACCCCTCGTCAACAACCGTTCTGCCGTCGTTTTTGAGAAGCTCAACCCTGTAGCCGTACTGAGAAAAGATGTTGATAAGCAAAGAAAAATGTATGTCTGCCATATTGGGAGCAAGGATTGTATAATCCCGCATCTCTTTTGTAAATTCAACTCTGTCGGCAGTATTCATCATTTATTCCTCCTCGTATAATCAGTTATATAGTTAATATTTTAGGTATCAGCAGGCTTTGAGCTGCCCGTGATAAAATAATTGTGGGACAGCAGTGGCAAATTCGGATTCCTCCCGGTCGTGCCGCACAGCTGCTTCATAAAAGTCCCTTCCGATGAGCCGGTTGGTCTTTTGACTGCCGAAGGACAGACGACTGTATATCCCGTCGGAGGGCTTATCAAGCCGTTTGCACTGCTTCTCTTAGAAATTCCTACGCTTTATCTTCCTCGCTTCATACCCTCGGACTTATCTTCCCGTGGCGGCAAACAGGCTTCTGAGCCTGATTTTAACCGCACCCGGATTTGAAATTTCGTCTATTTTAATCTGAGTATAAATTTTGCCGTCGCTCTCGAGAATGGCTCTCATTTCATCGGTTGTTATTGCGTCAACGCCGCAGCCGAACGAAACAAGCTGAACAATGTTAACATCTTTATCCGCGAGCTTTGCAACATACTTTGCGGCGGCGTAAAGCCTTGAATGATAAGTCCACTGGTCAAGAACGCCTGTGGGGAACTTGTTGACAAGCGGGCTGACGCTGTCTTCGGTTATAACCGTTGCGCCGCATTCGCAGATCAGCTTATCAATGCCGTGATTGATCTCCTCATCAAGATGATACGGTCTGCCGCAAAGAACGATAACGGGTTTATCGTTTTCTTTAGCTTCCTTAAGATACTCCAAGCCCTTGTGATGGATTTTCTTCATGTAGTTATGATATTCATCATAGGCCTTATCGGAAGCGTTTTTGACCTCGTCAAAGGAGATTGAGCCGAACTTATTGCACAGAATGCCGTAAATCTTCTTTGAGAAATCCTTGGGTCTGTGAAGTCCGAGATAATCATTCATAAAGTTCAGCTTTTTAAGCTCGCCGACATTTGAGCGGATAACCTCGGGATAATAAGCAACAACGGGGCAGTTGTAGTTGTTGTCGCCAAGCTTTTCGTCAATGTTATAAGACATACAGGGATAGAAAATATTTTTGACTCCCTGAGAAATGAGCGATTCGATGTGACCGTGAAGAAGCTTTGCGGGGTAGCAAACCGTATCTGACGGAATGGTGTGCTGACCCGAAACATAAAGCTCTCTTGACGATTTTTCGGATAGTGCAATCCCGAAGCCGAGCTGAGTGAAAAAGGTGTGCCAGAACGGAAGAAGCTCAAACATGTTAAGCCCCATGGGCAGACCGATCGTCTCTCTCTTGCCCTTAACGGGTTTATATTCTGCAAGCAGTTCACGCTTATAATCAAAAAGGTTATTGCCCTTGTCCGCATTTGACCTTGCAATGGGCTTGCTGCATCTGTTGCCGCCGATAAAGCTTCTGCCCGAGCTGAAGGTATTAACGGTCAGCCGGCAGTTGTTGCTGCACTTGCCGCAGGTGATTGCTTTTACCTTATGTTCAAAGGTTTTAAGCTCCTCGGCTGAAATGAGAGTGCTCTTTTCGGGTGCTCTTTCCATTGAATAAAGAGCCGCACCGTAAGCGCCCATGATACCGGAAATGTTGGGGCAGACAACATTTCTGCCGATCTCCTGCTCGAACGCACGAAGAACGGCATCGTTAAGGAAGGTACCGCCCTGAACGACGATATTTTTGCCGAGCTCGTCTGCGTTTGCCGCTCTGATAACCTTATAAAGTGCGTTTTTGACAACGCTGATCGAAAGGCCTGCGGAAATGTTTTCGATTGAAGCGCCGTCCTTTTGAGCCTGCTTAACCGATGAATTCATAAATACCGTGCAGCGTGAGCCGAGGTCAACGGGTCTGTCCGCAAAAAGACCGAGCTTTGAAAAATCCGCAATATTGTAGCCCCAAGCGGCGGCAAAGGTTTGCAGGAATGAACCGCAGCCCGAAGAGCAAGCCTCGTTCAGGAATATGTTATCAATTGCGTTATTTCTGATTTTAAAGCATTTGATATCCTGACCGCCGATATCTATAATGAAATCAACATCCGGCTTGAATCTCTTTGCGGCGGTGAAATGAGCAACCGTCTCAACAAGACCTATATCAACCGCAAAGGCGTTTTTGATTATATCCTCGCCGTAGCCCGTAACCGCGCTTGAAGCAATAACCGCGTCGGGATACTCTTTGTAAAAGTCTTCGAGAAAGCATTTGATAAGCGAAACAGGGTCGCCGTTGTTTGACATATAGCGGCTGCAAACAATTCTGCCGTCTTTGTTTATAACCGCCGCCTTAACTGTTGTTGAGCCTGCGTCAATGCCTATATAAACCTTTTCGCCCTTATCAATAATGCAGTGATCCTCAATTGAATCCTTTGCGTGGCGTGCTGAAAATTCGTCATATTCTTCTTTTGAATTGAAAAGCGGCTTCGCTCCGAGATATTCTCCGCTCTCCTTTGCGTTCTTAATCTTCTCGGTAATGCTACTTATATCAATCGCAACACCGTCCGACGAAAACGCCGCACCGAGCGCAACGAAATAAAGACCGTTTTCCGGGCACGTTCCAGTAACACCCAGGCCCTTGTCAAAAGCCTTTCTGAGCTCCGAAAGGAAATAAAGAGGCCCGCCGAGATAGACAATCTTGCCTTCAATTCTTCTGCCCTGCGAAAGACCCGAAACGGTCTGATTGACAACGGCGGTAAAAATACTTGCGGCAATATCGTTCTTTCTTGCACCCTGATTGAGCAAGGGCTGAATATCCGACTTGGCAAAAACTCCGCATCTTGATGCAATTGAATAAATTTTTTCGTGAGCTTCGGCAAGTGAATTCATTTCGGTCGGATCCACACCGAGGAGCGACGCCATCTGGTCAATAAACGCGCCCGTTCCGCCTGCGCACGAGCCATTCATTCTGACCTCAACGCCGTTTGTGAAAAACAGTATTTTTGCATCCTCGCCGCCAAGCTCGATAACAGCGTCTGTTCCTGGCAAAAGCCTTGAAACGCCTACTCTTGTTGCATAAACCTCCTGAATGAAATCCAGCCCGAGCGACTGAGCAAAGCCCATGCCCGCAGAACCGGAAACGGTCAGCGAAGCATTTTTAAACTCGGGATGCTCGTCGACTATCTGCGAAAGCATCATTGCACTTTTTTCGGCTATTTTGGAATAGTGGCGTTCATACGCCTTATATACAATATTATACTTATCGTCAAGAGCAACGCATTTGAGCGTTGTTGACCCGACATCCATTCCTATTCTCATATCATCTTTCTCCCACACGCATATTAAGCATTTTTGCGACTTTCCGCCTTTTCTTCGTCAAGATTTTCAAGCATAAGGCGCTCAACCTCTCTGTAAAGCTTCTCATTCGCTTCTTCGGTCGTCATGTTGCCTACCTTAAAGGGCTCGCCGTAACGAATCGTCAGATTCTTACTGCGAAATTTATAATCACCCGTCAGACCGAACGGGACAATATAGGCATCAGCCTTTTTAGCCATCGAAACACAGCCGAATTTAAAGGGAAGAAGGAATTGATCGGTCTTGTTGCGTGTTCCCTCGGGGAAAATTCCGATTGCTCCCCCTCTTTTGAGGACTCTCATTGCCGACATAACGCATGCGATATCCTTTCTTGACCTGTCAACGGGAATGCAGCCCACAGCCCTGAACAGCGGAGCAAGCCTGCCGTCAAAATATTCTTTCTTTGCCATATAATGTATCATTCTTTTGGTTGCGATAATAGTCAGGCACTGGTCGTAAACATGCTTATGGTTGCCTGCAATGATAATAGCCGAATCCTTGGGAATCTTCTCGGCTCCGATAATTCTGGGATTATTATAGAATTGAAACAGAGGACGCATAAGCGGAGTTAAAAGCTTATATCCAAGCTCTCTGTCCTCGGGCTTCTTGGGTGATTTCCTGCTCATTTTTAAATACCTGCCTTTCTAAGTTCGTCTGAAATAATGTTCATAAGCTCGTTGTTTGATTTTTCAAGATCCTCCGACACGGTGATCGGCTCAAGAAATCGGATTTTAACGCTTCTTTCAAAAGCCTTGTATTTTCCCGATATAACAAAAGGAACGATCTTTGTGTCAGTGTCATGTGCCATTTTGACTGCGCCGAACTTAAACGGCATTATTATGTCGTCTGTTCTGTTAATCGTTCCCTCAGGAAAAATTCCGATAAACTTATCGTCGTTAAGATACAGCTCGGCTGTTTCAAGAGATGCCTTATCCTTTCGGCGGCGGTTAACGGGAATAATGCCCAAGCCCTTGAAAAGAATTTTTAAAGGGCCTTTCATTAACTCGTCCTTCGCCATGAAATGAACACATCTTTTGGTTGCACAGCCCACAAGCAGGCAGTCGAGATTGTTCGTGTGGTTGCCTGCAAGAACTATTCTGCCGCTCTCGGGAATGTTGCGTTTGCCTACAATCGTGGGCTTGAAAACAGCCTTGAAGCAGGCGGCGGCAGTGCCTCTGATTGCTCTGTAAAACAGCGGGTCTTTCATCTTTTGTCCTCCATTTGGTAAAATTGTTCAAAAAGAAAGCTTTCTTTTTGACATAAAGGTTTCCATAAATAAAAAAGAGGAGCCCGAAGGCTCCGCAATCAAGGAATTATTAAGTTTGGACTTTATCGATCGTTCTGTCTTTTTTAACAGCGGTCAGCTTGAATCTGCCCGCCTTGATTTTCTTCATTGTGCTGTAACGGGCGCAGTTCTTGATGATTTGTTGTTTAGCTTGCTCATCAATATTGATGCAGCTCATTACCCTGACATATTTGCTTATGGGATTGCTGGGTTTCATTCAAATCATTCCTTTCAAAGCTCAAGCTCTCGTTTAAGCAACTTGCGGCCGTACTGAAGCCGTTTTCTGACTGTCATTGGGGAGGTGTTCGTGATTTCGGCGATTGAGTTGGCTTTGTAGCCTTCAATATAATACAAATCAAGAACGATTCTGTATTTAGACGGCAGCTTCATTATCAACTCAAAAATATCTCTGTCATTATCCCTGATGCCGATTTCACGCAGCTCATCAAGATTCTCAGCCGCATGACGGTTATTGTATCGGCTGATGTTCTTGCTGATATTTGTTGCAACCTTAATAAGCCAAGCTTTTTCGTGGTCGGAATCCTTAAACAGCGGAGCCTTGACCATGTATTTCAGGAAGGTTTCCTGAACAGCGTCCTCGGTATCCTGTTTGTTTTCCAATATATTATAACAAATACGAAAAAGCATTTGACTGTATTTTTCAACTGCATATTCAACATGACGCAACTCATCATTATACTGAGCAGTTACCGCACACACAGGCAACATTCCTTTCAGAGAGAATTGCTTCTCTATATATTAAAACACCCGGACTCATAAAAATGTGACAAAATTTTTTGTGAACAATTTGTAAACTTGATGATTTAAAAAATTTGTTTAATTATAATTTATTTTATCACATTTTTTTCATTCTAACAAGTGAAAAAAAGAATTATAAGAAAACTCATCCACACTTTTATTGCTACTTTCAACAAGTGTTTTAATGAATTTTTCATACAAAAAGACCTCAAGCATACTTACAGCACACTTGAGGTTAATTGATACACATCTAATTGATTACTGCGGGAGATTCAAAACGGCTCTCCATCAAACGACAATACCGGCATTGTCATACTTAAACGACATTGATTTTCCGTTACCCGACAGCGAAGCGAGCTGCCTGCCCTTTGCCCATGTCATTGTGTAGCCTCTGTAGCTTGTGGGGTTTCCGCTCGCGTCATACACAATAGCATCATCGCCATATTGCGTTACGGCATTTTTGAAGTTAGCATCGGTGTAGGAATAAGTCACGGTATTGACCGGCTCGCCCAAGGTCTCGGCGGAGAGCTGCCGCAACCGGTTAATTGCGATTGCGGCAACTCTGATTGCGATTGATACACGCCGTGAATCTACTTGGTATAACTCGAATTTGAATTTATCAAATTAATCATATACCCGACAAATAAAAAAGCACAAATAATTACTGTGCTCCAACGAAACCATTGGCAGTTATAATTGTGGTCGTAATATACAGCCAAAAGAGCGTGCACAACAAAAGAAATTGCCAAAGCTATATCTCCAAGGTAAATCATATAAGTTTTGAATTGCCTCAGGTGAACACAATTATATAATGTGATAACAAAAACTACAATTTGTAAAGCAAGGCATAAAACCAGAATACACATTAAAAAGGCGCTTTTTGATAACACTGCAATGAGGCAAAATAACAAACAAAAAAGGAGACTTATCTTGTTATAATTGCCTTTGCACCATAATTTTAACTTACTCATAAAACACCTCATGAATGTTTATATACAAACTTATTTGTCCCAGCATAGTATATTTGCAAAATCCCATAAGTGTTCGCTTGCGGGTTCCGAGATGCCGCAATAAGCATATCGTCAACTAAAGTCTTATACTCATCTGGAGATAGTGCAATTCCCAATTCAAGTAGGATCATTGCAGATGCCAACGGAGGCACAAAATAGGAAACAATGGCTGAAGAAACAAATGCTAATATTCCCTCTATGAAACTACTCTCATCGCACAATTTATTTTCCGCTGCCCATTCTGAATTGTTTCCATAAAACATTTCGATTATATAATTATTTGGAGCTTCTCCATTTAGCTGCGTGTTGCTCAATGTTATAATCACATGAACAACGCCCGAACTGGACACGTCTGTTGACACAAATATTTCTCCGCCACTAAAGTTATATCCAAGCGCTTTTGTAGCCGCATTAAACATCACAATAATTTCAAAAAGGCTTTCATCTGTTCCGCCAACATTACCGAAAATAAACCGCGAGATTATTCTATGCAAGAAAGTTAAAGCATTTGCTTTTTGCCCGCTCGGATCGGAATACATAACAGGATTATTCTGACAATATGCAAACATATTGACGCCCTGAATGTAATCATCACCGGCCACAAGGAGGGAGTCCGCATTGATGAAGCGGCAGGTTTCGGGGTCATAGTAACGGCTTTGGAGATAGTAGAGCTTCGTCTCGACATCATAGTAGTATCCCCTGTATCTCAGAGGATTCTTGACGCCCACGGTATCCGCAAGGCTGCCGGTAACGGATATGACCTTGCCCATTCTGATACAACTGCATTGACAGGCTCGCCCAAGGTCTCGGCAGAGAGCTGACGCAACCGGTTACAACCGGTTAATTCCGATTGCGGCAACTCACGCTGAAACCAATTAATTTCAAATTTGCAATTAAGTGAGAATGTCTTTGAAAAAGCAGCCTAGCGCAGAAAGCATCCTGTCAGTTTTGACAGGCATGGAACAAATCACTCATTTTTATTCAAGCTTCCTGTTAGAATATATCGTGCTTTTTGTGCTTTGGAAATTTTAGGTATAATCCAAATTTTCAGTAAACTTAATACGCTGATGAACATAGCACTTATCGGAAAGACAAATTGACTAAATGGATTTTTTGTAACACTGAATGTGCAGCCTTTTAGCGAATAAAAAGCTAAACAGCAGCTCAAACAAAACAATGAAATCTTGTTTCCTGACACAAAAATTTTATCAAAATCAATGGCTTTTACAATTTCAAAAGCGCAATAAATCCCAGCTATTGTCATAGCTATCGTTTCTGCAATCTCATTAACAGACCCATCAAGTATTGATGGTTTGAATATTAAAAATGATATAATAAATATAACAATTAAAACTGTGCTTAACGCAACTCTAACAAATTTCAAATGTATATCTCCCTTCATTAACGTAAGTTTAATCCCATAATTTCCTTCCAAAGTTTATATTCTTCGCAATTGAAGTTCACCCATCTCAATTGTCTTTCTTTATCGCTTCAACTTTTCTTTCATTTTCGCTATCAATATAAAGTGAAATAATATCCTCTAAATATATAAATGAAACACCATCGTATTCTCCGTATTCGTTATACTGCTTTATGGATATAATGTTGTCTTCAATTTTTGTAACATAACCGATAATTAATTCATCACATTCTTCCAATTCAATAGAGACAATTTGACCACTTGAAACCGAATGGCACAGCATGGACATCAAACAATTACCTGAAACAATTATCTCCAATTCACTGTCCGTATGTTTACACTTCACCATATCGCTCAAAGATTTCAAATATTTACTGTTTTGTTCGATTCGCCTGAGTTCATTAATTCTTTTAACAATATAGCCGTCGTAGACACCATACGGGGTGTATGAACGCAAAACGACAAAGTCTTCATTTACAGCGAGTATTTTACCGCAGAAAAACTTATCGCCATTTCCAAAATACAGCGCAACAATTTCTTCATTTGATATTTCGTTTAGCAATTTTTGCATAATATCAGTCCCTTCTAAATAATCACTGTACTTGTAGCTGGCAAAACAATTTCGGACATTGCATATGCCAACGCACCAATTGTACCACCAACTAAAACAAATATCGTTGCATTTTCTAATTTTTTATTAGCATTATTAATTATATGTTTTTTATTTGAACGGTCTTGCGGTCTTCGTGCATCACCTTTTTCACCACACTTATCATAACAGTAAGTAATTGTTTTGTCAATATAATTATTATCCTTACGAACGAGTCGATTCAATCCGTCATAATATTATCTTACTCTCTGAATATCATTTTCATAAACACGAATGATATTTCCGTTCGCATCATAATTGTATTTAAGAGGTAACATAAGGACAAAATACTTTTCATCCTTTTGTTTGAGAAAGAGAATACTGTCGACTATGCCGGTTTGATTACCGTTTTTGACAGCGTAAAAAAACAAGAGACACCTTTGAGCCTATAAGTAAAACGGTTTTCAAAAGGTGCCTCTGTTTTTTGTCAGCTTACTTGTATTCGGTTGTTGCTGTTTCGGTTACGGTATCTGCCGGGCCGCCGGAGCCATACACGACAAACTCGCTCGTCACTCTGTATGTGCCTTTGTCGGACAGCTGAACGCTGTGTGTGCCGGTATAAACATTGTCATATCTCACGTCGATCCACTTATTATCGGTTTGACCGATATCGACCCTGCTCCAAAACAGACCGAGAACCTTTTTCTCAACATAGGTCGTTATAATGGCCTTGCTGAAAACATTCGCATCTGCTGTATATCTGTTTGTTGCAGTCAATTTGCCCGAGGAGGAAACCTCTGCATGGTTTGATACTCTTTCCACATTATTAAAGCATGGCTCGACCGTCTGTGCAGCCGCAAAAGCCGAAAAGGCCGACATTGCCATAATTAAAGCAACGACAGCACAGATCGCCCTTTTTGTTACATTTATCCGCATTTTGTTCACCTCCTCTCCCCATACACACATATAACGCTTTAACAGCCGAAAATTGGACAAAAATTTCAAAAAAATTTTTGGACACAAAAACAGCCGTCACCGAAGTGACAGCTGTCTCATTAAAAATGCAGATTTTGAAGCTATTTTATTGTATTTATCAATCTTAACAATTCATCGGTGTCCGTTTCTCCTGAATAAATCAGCTCCATGCTGTATGTATCTTCAATCCAAAAAGCAATGAACACGGCCTGCGACTCAGCACAATAGATTTTAATTTCTTTTCCGTCAACATTAAATGCTCTGATCTCTCCGTTTTCACTATCCAAAGAGAAAGAATAATCGGTTGTGATTGATTGAGATAATTCGATAACAGCGCAGATCTCACGATTCTCGTAACGTACAAAGTTCGTTTCTTTATTTGAGATTCTTTGTGTTTCCACGAATCCTTCGGGTACTTCCGCAAACGCATACACATGGTCTATCTCTGTCAAGGAATCGCCGGAAAACAAAACTCTTTTGAATCCCTCGTAAGTCTTAAATATGAAATTCACCACCGGTTCTCTGACGGCGCCGACGCTCATAGCACCTGTAAACAAAACTATCAACGCTGCCGCAAGAGCAACAATTCTCTTAACGGTTAAGGAAGATCTGTGTTTCTTTTGCGCTTTATGTGTATCATCCTCTGTTCCGTTAATGAGCTTCTGCATCTTATCCAGAAATTCCTTGCTGAATTCGTATTGGATTTCAGATTCAGGCGGTATATCGGCAAACTCTTCCGAAATTACACTTCTGAACGTTTCATTAAACTCACTTCGCGTCATAGACATATTGACTGTCACCTCTTATTAAAATTTCCTCAAGTTTCTTCTTACCTCTGTATAACTGTTTATACACTGTATCCTGCGGGCGGCCTACCGTTTCCGCAGTTTCAGCTACCGATAAATTGAGCACGAAATGGTAATAAAGCACCTCTCTATATTTATTGTCGAGCTGCTGTATCGCCCTGAGAAGACTTTCGCACTCAAATTTGTCGCAAATATTATCTACAAATTCCGAATCATTGAATTCCAAATTGAAATTGATAAACTTGTTTTCACTATCCCTCTGTACTTTGCGCCGTCTTATCATGCTGATTGCTCTGTTTTGGGTCGCCTTGAACATATAGTTCTTCAGGTCCTGCGGATTATCTAATTTTTCCAGAATATCCGTATGAGATGAGGCTATCGAATAAAAAACATCGTGGACAACATCCTCCGCATCATCTTCATTTTTTAATATCGACGTCGCAATGACAATCATTTGCTTTCTGCATTGAGAATAAACTTCTTCAAAGCGGCTTCTTTCCGCTTCGGTACTCAGCAGGCTCAGATACAGTGTAAGCATCAACATCATTTTCCTTTAACATTAGTTTTTTGTTCTTACACCATATATTAACACAAATACTATTAAAATTCAACAGATTCCCGTATATTTTTTCAGATCATTCCAAAAAGACCATTTATCAAAATGCCAAGGTAAGAGGATGTCTTACCGTGGCTCGGCATTATGTCAGTCGCAGAAGCCGTATTTCAGGCGTTCTGCGGCTGAACATAAAGCCGTTGGTTTAGTTGTCGGTGGGGTTAATGACGGTGTAGTACGGAACAGCGGCAGGAATGGTTGTGGTGTTTGTTGGGGTCGCATTTGAAGAAAAGTATTCTTTGTTTATATCTGCATATTCCTGCGGGACATGTACGTGGAGAGCATTTTCATATGTATGCCATTCTCCGTTGGAATTAACGGATACATTGTAGACATGATCAACCGCAACTTCATAACACAGCCCCACTGTCCATATTAAACTATCGCCGTCCTCAACTATTTTCACCCAAGAGTCATCCGGCTTTAGATAAGAGTATCCCCCATATTTATTACGCGCATGAATTTCGGTAACGGTTTTGTCAGTAGTAAACGTCCAATGCGTCACGACAAAATCTTTCCCACCATTATTACAAACTTCATGCCAAACCCTGGTACCTTTAAGGTGGGGGTTGGTTTCCGTTACTTCGCCGACGGTTTCGCCGTTCTCGGTGATAAAGAGCTGTGTATCTTCGACGGGGACATCCTCCGATATATCGGCGATGAATTCCTTGCCGGGATACAGACTTATGTTATTGAGCGTCTTGATCTCCGATTCGGTGCTTGCGTCAACCGAGCCGACGGTGAAATTCATGGAGCCGTAGTCATATGCCTCGATTTCGATGCTTGCCGCGTCGGCTATGCTCGGAATGAAGAACATCTTTGCGCCGTCCTCCTCTATCCAAGACATTACGCCGTTATCGAGCATATCGGGATATACCGCATTCTCCTGCTGGCTCTCGTAGCCGATGATATTGCCGTTGCTGTCCTTTATGGTAACGCCGACGGGACATTTGATCTTTGCAATTATCGGCAGCAAGCCCCTGACTCTCGCCTCTTCGGAAAGCGCCAGCATCTCCTGAAGGCTTAAATCTTCGGAGGAATTCAGCCAGTTAAGATAGACGGACATTGAATGACACGGCATTCCCAAAATATCGGTTTCTCGTGATTCGCTGTACGGCATATTAATATAAAGGTCTATGCCGTGACGTTTCCAATAGTTCACAACAGGCAGCGTAATTGTGAGGGGCACGTATGTAACTGCATCATTGCTGTTTAAGATGTTGAAAATATTGGGATAGTTGACAGCCTGATTGCCGGATACAGCTTCATTCACCGTGCGCGGGGTGGCAAAGGTATAAGCATAGACATTACCCGGATCCATAATTCCATTAAGACGTGCCGCAAGTATATTGGCTATCGCCGCCCCCATACTGTGGCCGGTAACAAGAATTATCGGATTTTGCACCCCGGTCGAACTCAGATAATTCTCCACATTGGTAAAAATCTCATCTGCAAACGCTGCAAATCTGTTGTTTTCAGAATCAAACTGAGTCATAACATCGTTTATCCAGTCAGATATTGTAACTGAGCCACGAACATCAACAACAACAAGCGGCTTAGTTTCTATTTCATCATCATGGCTTGTGCTTATCTCAGTATCTTCTCCAGTAATGAGTGTATTATCTCGGAAATCAGCCCTCCCTTGATCGTAATCACGAATACATACGCTATCCAATAAATTGCGAACAGGAAGCTGTATATTTGTTCCATTATGCTGGTGAACATTATAATTTCCTCCTATATTATTTGATTGTAAATTTCTGGTTCCCGGGAACTCAACAAATCTGCAACCTATTGTATGAGCTGCTCTGCTGTCAGAAGTATAATTGTATTCGGAGATATTCACAAATCCATTATCTTCCAAGAGCATTCCCGCAGTTTTGGTAAAGTCGCCCATAAAGGCTCCGGGAATGATCGGCAGTTCTTCGCCGTTCGGGTAGTTATAGGCTGCATAGCTCAGCTCCATAGCCCATGTTGCAAGCTTGTGGTTGTAATCAGAAGAGCTATTACGTCCAAAAGAACCATTCTCTGAAACACTGTAAAAATAGTTGCTAACTTTGTCAAGTTGAGTAACTGATATGGTTTTAGATTCTGTACCGTGTGCAGTCGACAACGTAATCGCCCCTGTACGAGTATCTGAACCGTCATTTGCTAAGCAATAGTTTTTATAAATCTTTTTCTTTCTTTCATTCCAATCATTCCTTTCGTTTAATTATAAAATCCCATTAATACTGCATAGGTATTCTTCGACACAGAGTATCGTTTAAAACCTTTTGAATTTTCTGACAAACGAACAAACTTTTCATAATCCATATCTGCATCATAGTTTGCTATTGACAAAAAGCAATTGTTTGAATCAGAATTGCTATACAAATAGATAACATAGTTCTCTTTTTGCTTTGTTTCAATAATTACAATTCGGTTGTTAGGTCTTGACGGGTTAAATTTACCCCAACTCTTTGAAGAAGAATAATATGTCCAAGTTTCTTGACATAGAGAGTTTTTGATTTTTTGTAATTCGGATATATCGGTTATTGCCTTTACCTCTGTAAATTCTTCACCGACATCCTTGCTTGCTTTATTCAAAACTCTTATTCTGACGAATTCAACATCGCGAAATGGATATATATCGTTTTGTGCTTCGCCATTTATTAAAGTGCTTAACTTATTATAAAAGCTTTGTGTCTCAAGAGTTGGTTTAACAGATAAGTCTCTTTGCGGAACAGGATCATTTTCGGCACGTCCGGCAATACCTGCTTCGGTCTCAATAATGCCATAATCTCCTTTAACAGAATTGTTTAAAGATGTTGATTGATTAACCATATCATATTTCGGTTTATAATTGCAACCAAACAAAAAGCAAAAAGCAAACAGTAAAAATAGAAAAATGATTTTCCTCATATTCATTCCTCCTATCAAAAAGCATCCAATACATAATGGCCCATCGGACTCACCCCCTTGGGTCTGATTCCGGGTCTTTGCAGTTTTAAATAGTTGACAATTGTGAGGACTGCCGAGAGAATTCGCTTTAACAGTAAATTCTTTTTATGTCTTTCTCCTTACACTTTTTTAGCACGCTTTGAAATATCCGATCGCTTAACCGTAGCTATCATCTGCTTTCTTTTTTACTCCGTCAAAACGAAGCAACGGCGGAATTGTATATTGATCAGTACTGCAACTATTCGCATTGAGCACTAATCTATCCTCCTATAAGTTACAACGTAGCAAATATCAATAATTGGACAAAATATAATAATATTTTTTAGTTATGTCTTTAGTTATGATTGTATTCTTATTACTTGACATCTTACATACCAAAACTTCGACAATCTTCTGACAAAAGTTCGTCAAAATTTACGAACTCATCAAAAATGTGAGACCGTAAAAAATAAAAAATGAGTCAATAAAAGATAAAGAAGCAAAAAGAAACTTGACGTATGCATAAAAATGAATAAAGGAACAAGGGTCTTAAATAAAATGAAAGAACAGGTTCGGCAAAGTTCGTAAAACGGCCTAAAATTCGGCAAAAATTCGGTAGTTTTGGTGCTAATTTAGAATTTTGCTTGACTGCTGCAAAATTTCGTTCAGGCAAAAGAAAAGCCCCGAAAGCCTTGATATACAAGGATTTCGGAGCTTTCACTCTGGAGGTGCCACCCAGATTTGAACTGGGGAATCGAGGTTTTGCAGACCTCTGCCTTACCACTTGGCTATGGCACCGCACTATTAAATTATGCACGGTATACAAAAATGATACCAAAAAAATGGAGCGGATGACGAGGCTCGAACTCGCTACCTC